>Ga0307408_100000101_pt1 | contig 94089 bp, 92 predicted proteins | sample 322Cmetagenome_FD_202116 | JGI IMG/M metagenome (GOLD analysis project Ga0307408, IMG submission 202116) | Maize rhizosphere microbial communities from greenhouse at UC Davis, California, United States - 322HYB-C-3 | ecosystem: Host-associated > Plants > Roots > Rhizosphere > Soil | place... | reverse complement strand
AACACGTTCATCTCCATCAGCATGAAGGCGATCAGCGTGTTGAATACCACCCACACCACCCGCCCCGGGTGGCTGTGCGTGAGGCGCGAGAAGAAGTTGGACCAGGCCAGCGACCCTGCGTAGGCATTGGTCACGTTGATCTTCATCTGCGACACCACCACGAACAGCGCCGTGGCCGCCACCGCCCAGCCGTAGTGCGGGAAGACGTACTCGTACGCCACCAGGTACATCTGGTTCGGGTCCACCGCGCGGTCCGCCGGCACCATGTGGGTGAGTGCCAGCCAGGCCAGCAATGCGCCGCCCAGCATCTTGAGCACCCCTAGCACCACCCAGCCCGGCCCGCCCACCAGCACGCCCAGCCACCAGCGCCCGCGCGTGGTGGCGGTGCGGGCGGGCATGAAACGCAGGTAGTCGGCCTGCTCCCCCATCTGGGTAATGAGCGCAATGCCCACGGTGAGCGCCGCACCAAACAGGGGCAACTGGAATGTGGCGCCGCGCGTTGATTCACCACCATAGTGCACTACCCCGGCAAACGCACCAGGATCGCGCATCAGCACGTAGCCAAACGGCACCACCAGCATCACCAGCCACAGGGGCTGCGTCCACACCTGCAGCCGGCTGATGGCCGATACGCCGTGCGTGACTAGCGGAATCACCACAATGGCGCAGAGCAGGTAGCCCCAGGTGGGCGGGATGTCGAGCGCCAGCTCCAGCGCGTAGGCCATCACCGCAGCCTCCAGCGCGAAGAAGATGAAAGTGAAGCTCGCGTAGATCAGCGAGGTGAGTGTGGAGCCGATGTAGCCAAAGCCCGCGCCGCGCGTGAGCAGGTCCATGTCCACGCCGTAGCGGGCGGCGTACACGCTGATGGGCAGCCCCGCCAGAAAGATGATGAGCCCCGTGGCCACGATGGCCCAGAAGGCGTTGATGAAGCCGTACTGCACCAGCAGCGTGGCACCCACGGCTTCGAGGATCAGGAACGACGCTGCGCCAAACGCCGTGTTGGCTACACGCCATTCGGACCACTTGCGAAAGCGCTGCGGCGTGTAGCGCAGCGCGTAGTCCTCCATGGTCTCGGTGGCCACCCAGCTGTTGTAGTCGCGCCGCACCTTGACGACCTGCTGCGGGGCCTGCGCGTCCATGCCCGGCTCCGCGGCCTCCGGTGGCACCTGTGTGGAGGGCGGGAGGGCGGAGGTGGACGGGGTCATGGGCACGGCGGGTTCAACCAGCCTGGCGGTGCAGTTTCCATGCCACCGCGCCGCACGGCCTGCGCCCTCTGGCGTATGGCCGGGCATGGGCCTTGCTGACTATGATGGTTCGCGCGCTCAGCCACACATTGACATTGAGTGAAACGACATGGAACTGACTCCTCGCGTTCGGCCGCGCCAGCGGCCGGGCGAGCAAATAACCCCAGCATGGAGTGAAACGGAATGGAACTGACTCCTCGCGAAAAAGACAAGCTCCTGATCTTCACGGCCGCCCTGCTGGCCGAGCGCCGCAAGGCCCGGGGCCTGAAGCTCAACTACCCCGAGGCCGTTGCGCTGATCAGCGCCGCCGTGATGGAGGGCGCGCGTGACGGCAAGACCGTGGCGCAGCTCATGAGCGAAGGCCGTGCGGTGCTCACGCGTGACGACGTGATGGACGGCATTCCCGAGATGATCCCGGACATCCAGGTCGAGGCGACGTTTCCCGATGGCACCAAGCTGGTCACCGTGCATCAGCCGATCGTCTGACCCGTTTCCTACCCCCCCTTTTCTCTGTGGAGCCCCCAATGCGCATCGCACTCTCGCACCGCCACACAGCCTCTCTTTTTTTTATAGCTGCCAGCGCCATCAGCACAAGCGCCAGCGCCCATACTGGCGCTGAAGCCCACCTCCACAATAGCTTTCTGAGCGGCTTTGCGCACCCACTCTTTGGCCTGGACCACCTGGCCGCCATGGTGGCCGTGGGCCTGTGGAGCGCGCTGTCCGCCCGCAGCGCCGGGCGCGACCTGCTGTGGGGCCCCGTGGGCTTTGCGGCCATGCTGCTGGTGGGCGCCGTGCTGGGCCTGCAGGGTGTGGCGCTGCCTGCGGTGGAGCCCATGATTGCCGCGTCGCTGCTGGTCACGGGCCTGCTGGTCGTGTCGCGCCTGCAGGTGCCCGGGCTGGTGGCTGCGCTGGGGGTGGGCGTGTTCGCTGTCTTCCATGGTGTGGCCCATGGCTACGAGCTGGCGGGCGATGCCAGCGCCTGGCAGACCCTGGCCGGCATGCTGACCGCCACCGTGCTGCTGCATGGCGGGGGCCTGGCTGCGGGCTGGGCCCTGCGGCAGCGCGCCGTGTGGCTGAGCCGCTCCGCTGGCATGGCCGTGGCGCTGATGGGTGGCGCCCTGCTGGCGCAGATGGCCTAAGCCCCTTCCAGCAGGAGCCCCTCCATGATCCCCGGCGAACTCCTCACCGACCCCGGCGAGCACGCGCTCAACACCGGCCGCCGCACCCTCACGCTGGTGGTGCGCAACACCGGCGACCGGCCCATCCAGGTCGGCTCGCACTACCACTTTGCCGAGACCAACAACGCGCTGGGCTTTGACCGCGCCGCCGCGCGCGGCATGCGGCTGAACATCGCCTCCGGCACCGCCGTGCGCTTCGAGCCCGGCCAGGAGCGCACCGTAGAGCTGGTGGACTACGCGGGCGAGCGCAAGGTGTATGGCTTTCAGGGCCTGACGCAGGGCGCGCTTTGAACATTAAAACAAATCGGCCTCTAGCGCTTATTGGATAAGCGCGATCAGCTATCAAAACCATAGTAGACCGTTCTAGAGTAGCACCCCAAAGGCAACCATTGGACGACGCGACTATGCCGAAATGTTCGGCCCCACCGTGGGCGACCGGCTGCGCCTGGCCGACACCGAACTCCTCCTCGAAGTCGAAGCCGACTACACCCTGCGCGCAGGCAGCTACGGTGAGGAAGTGAAGTTTGGCGGCGGCAAAACCATCCGCGATGGCATGGCCCAAAGCCAGCACACCAACGCAGGGGGCGCGGTAGATACCGTTTTGACCAACGCCCTGGTGGTGGACCACACCGGCATCTTCAAGGCCGATATTGGCCTCAAGGCAGGTCGGATTGCAGCCATTGGCAAGGCAGGCAACCCCGACACGCAACCGGGCGTGGACATCATCATCGGCCCCGGCACCGAGGTCATCAGCTGCGAAGGCAACATCGTCACCGCAGGCGGCATCGACAGCCACATCCACTACATCTGCCCGCAGCAGATCGAAGAGGCCCTGGCCAGCGGCGTGACCACCATGCTGGGCGGCGGAACAGGCCCCGCCACCGGCACGCTGGCCACCACCTGCACGTCCGGCCCCTTCAACATGGAGCGCATGCTGCAGTCGGCCGATGCCTTCCCGATGAATCTGGGCTTTTTGGGCAAGGGCAACGCCAGCCTGCCCGATGCGCTGCACGAGCAGATCAACGCCGGGGCCATCGGCCTCAAGCTGCACGAAGACTGGGGCACCACGCCCTCGGCCATCAGCAACTGCCTGGACGTGGCGGACGAGACCGACACGCAGGTCGCCATCCACAGCGATACGCTCAACGAATCGGGCTTTGTGGAGAACACCATCGCCGCTGTGGGTGGGCGCGGCATCTGCGCCTTCCACACCGAAGGCGCGGGCGGCGGGCACGCGCCCGACATCCTGCGCGTGGTGGGTGAGGACAATTTTTTGCCCAGCTCCACCAACCCCACCATGCCCTACACGCACAACACGCTGGACGAGCATGTGGACATGCTCATGGTGTGCCACCATCTGGACGCCAGCATTGCCGAAGACCTGGCCTTTGCCGAAAGCCGCATCCGCAAGGAGACCATCGCCGCCGAGGACATCCTGCACGACCTGGGCGCCATCAGCATGATGAGCAGCGACAGCCAGGCCATGGGCCGCGTGGGCGAGGTCATCCTGCGCACCTGGCAGACCGCGCACAAGATGAAGGTGCAGCGCGGCTGGCTGGCCCCCGCTGCAGGCCGCGATGAGCTGGCCGAACTCCTGCAGCGCAACGACAACTTCCGCATCAAGCGCTACGTGGCCAAGTACACGATCAACCCCGCCATTGCCCACGGCATTGCCCATGAGGTGGGCTCGCTCGAAGTCGGCAAGTGGGCCGACATCGTGATCTGGAAACCCGCGTTCTTCGGCGTGAAGCCCGCGCTCATCCTCAAAGGCGGCCTGATCGCCATGGCCGCCATGGGCGACCCGAACGCCTCCATCCCCACGCCCCAGCCCGTGCACTACCGGCCCATGTTCGGCGCGTTTGGCGGGGCCATTGCCAAGACCTCGCTCACCTTTGTGTCGCAGGCCGGGCTGAACGCAGGCGTTGGCGAACGCTTCGGCCTGCGCAAACAGCTCAGCGCCGTGCGCAACATCCGCGGCGTGCGCAAGCAGCACATGGTGCACAACAGCTACACGCCCAAGATGGAGGTGGACGCACAAACCTACACCGTGCGCGCCGACGGGCAGCTGCTGACCTGCGAACCCGCCACCGTGCTGCCCATGGCGCAGCGGTATTTCCTGTTCTGACATCGCCACCATGAGCCCGTTGCTAGACAGCCTCTCCATCCGCCTGGACGACTTGAGTGATCCGCGCATCGCCGCCTTCATGGAAGAGCATCTGCAGGACATGCGCGCCACCTCGCCGCCCGAGAGCGTGCACGCACTGGACATGGACCAGCTGCGCCGGCCCGGGATCCGTTTCTGGACGGCCTGGCTGGCGGACGACGCCGCACCCGCGCCCGGCCGGTTGGTGGGCACGGGCGCCCTCAAGCACCTGAGTGCCGAGCACGCCGAACTCAAATCCATGCGCAGCGCCGGGTCGGTGCGCGGCCTGGGAGTGGGCCGCGCCATCCTGGAACACATCCTGGGCCAGGCAGTAGACCTGGGCTACCAGCGCGTGAGCCTGGAGACCGGCAGCCAGCCATTTTTTGAACCGGCCTACCAGCTGTACCGCCGCTACGGTTTTACCGACTGCGAGCCGTTCGGCAACTATGTACCGGACCCCCACAGCCGCTTCATGACGCGGGAGCTTTGACGCCTGACCAGAGCGGCTGCGCGCCGCAGGCGGACAATGCCGCTTTCGCCTCCGTGGCGCACCGTCCCCAGCTACTTCCATGATTCAAGTTTCCAAACTCCTCCCCCAAGGCCAGGGCCTCGCCCCCGTGCTGCTCAAGCGCGCCCCCACCATCGAACTCGACTGGGACGTGCGCCAGAAAAGCCGCTTTGCCGCCACCGACTCGGCCGGCCGCGAACTGGGCATCTTCCTGCCCCGTGGCACCTTGGTACGCGGCGGCGACGTGCTGGTGGCCGAGGACGGCTCGCTGGTGCGGGTCGTGGCCGCCCCGCAGCCCGTGCTGGTCATCACGCCCTGTGCCACGCACGGCACGCCTTTCGACCTGACCCGCGCCGCCTACCACCTTGGCAACCGCCACGTGCCCATCGAACTGCAGCCTGACCACCTCAAGATCGAACCCGACCATGTGCTGGCCGACATGCTGCGCGCCATGCACCTCATCGTGACGGAGCAGAACCTGCCGTTCGAACCCGAAGGCGGGGCCTATGCGGCGGGACACGGTGGCGGGCACCACCATCATGGTGGGCATGACCACGGACATGACCATGGGCACGATCACAGCCACGCAGCAGCAAACACCGCAGCCCCGGGCCGCGGGCGCACCGTGTCCATCCCCGTGGTGGCCCAGGGGCATGTGCACGGCTCCCACTGCAACCACGACCACTGACCCTCCGCGCCATGCGCCTGGACCGCCCCGCGCCGCTGCCCGCCGCCAGCTTCCTGCAGCTGATGTGGCTGGCCTCCCCCGCGCTGCCCGTAGGCGGGTTCTCGTATTCCGAAGGGCTGGAGAGCGCCATTGAAAACGCGGGCCTGGCCAGCGAAACCGCCGTGGGCGACTGGCTGCTGGACCAGCTCCACATCACCCAGGCGCGCGGCGACATGGCTCTCATCGCCAAGGCCTTGAGGGCGTGGCGGCGCGACGACCTGCTACACGTGAAAGAGCTGAACGACTGGGTGCTGCACACCCGCGAAACCAGCGAGCTGCGGCTGCAGACCGAGCAGATGGGCCGGTCGATGGCCGACTGGCTGCGCAACCAGCACCAAGGCGACGAAGCCATCATGCCCGCCATCCACCACCTGGCCGCCCTGCCCCCGACCTACCCCGTGGCCTTTGCCCTGGCCGCGTCCACTACCCAAGCCCCCGTGCGTGATGTGCTGCTGGCCTTTGCCTTTGGCTGGGCCGAAAACATGGTGCAGGCCGCACTCAAGTCCATGCAGTTGGGCCAAAGCGCGGGCCAGCGCATCCTGGCGCGACTGGCCGGCGCCATCCCTGCCGCCGCCGACCACGCCGCAGGCCTCATGGACAGCGAGCGCCAGGCCTTTTCTCCCATGCTTGCCATCCTCTCGGCGCAGCATGAAACCCAGTACTCCCGCCTCTTCCGATCATGACGATGCCCACCACCAGCGCACTGCACCACATCCCAAACCGCACCAAGAATCTGCCCCCCCTGCGCGTGGGCATTGGCGGCCCCGTCGGCTCCGGCAAGACCACCTTGCTCGAAATGCTGTGCAAGGCCATGCGCGATGACTACGACCTCGTGGCCATCACCAACGACATTTACACCAAGGAAGACCAGCGCCTGCTCACCGTGAGCGGCGCGCTGCCGCCCGAGCGCATCCTGGGCGTGGAAACCGGCGGCTGCCCGCACACCGCCATCCGCGAAGACTGCTCCATCAACCTGGAGGCCATCGACCGCATGCTGGGCGAGTTCCCCAACGCCGACATCGTCTTCGTGGAAAGCGGCGGCGACAACCTGGCCGCCACCTTCAGCCCCGAGCTGTCGGACTTGACCATCTACGTCATCGACGTGGCCGCGGGCGAGAAGATCCCGCGCAAGGGTGGCCCCGGCATCACCAAGAGCGACCTGTTCATCATCAACAAGACCGACCTGGCCCCCCACGTAGGCGCCAACTTGGACGTGATGCACGCCGACACCACCCGCATGCGCACCACGGCCCAGGGCCTCAAGCCGTTTGTGATGACCAACCTCAAGACCCTGGCCGGCGTCGCGGACGTGGTCAAGTTCATCGAGACCCGGGGAATGCTGAAAAAATAGGCTGCGGCGCTGGCGGCGCGGCTACGCGCCCGCGTACTGGATGGGCAGCGTCACCCTGAAGCAGCTGCCCTTGCCCACTTCGCTTGTCACCTCGATACTGCCGCGGTGGCGCTGCACGATGCCGTACGAGAGCGAAAGTCCCAGCCCCGTGCCCTTCCCTACCGGTTTGGTCGTATAGAACGGCTCAAAGATCCGCGGCAGGTGGTCCTTGGAAATGCCGCTGCCGGTATCCACCACTTCGACCCAGACCTTTTCCGCATCGCTGCCGGTGCGCACGGTGATCGTGCCCCGCTCCTCAATCGCATGGGCTGCATTGACGATGAGGTTCATGAAGACTTGGTTGAGCTGGGAAGGCACGCACTCAATGTCGGGAACGCCGGCATATTCCTTGATCACTTCGGCCTTGTACTTGACCTCGTTGCGCACCATGTTGAGCGTGCTGTCCAGTCCACGTTCCAGGTTTGCCCACTGCCTCTCGGCCTCTCCCACATGTGAGAAGTCTTTGAGATCCTGGACGATCTGCTTGACCCTTTGCATGCCCTCCATCGATTCGCGCAGCAGGCTCATCACGTCCTCGCGCAGAAACGCGATGTCGATGTCCTGCTTCAGCGTTTGCAGGGCGGCCAAGGTGTCCGCCTTCAATTCGTGCTCGTGGGCTTCGCAGGCCGCCAACAGCTTGAAGAGATCCTCGATATAGCGCTCCAGGCTGCCGAGGTTGGAACTCACAAAGCCCACGGGGTTGTTGATTTCATGGGCTACGCCGGCCGCCAGCTGGCCCAAAGACGCCATCTTCTCTGCCTGCAAGAGCTGCTCCTGCGCCTGAAAGAGCTTCGCATTGACTTCGGTGAGTTCCTTGTTGCGGCTCAGCAACTCGGCGTCGATCCGCTTGCGCTCCGTGACATCCCGAGCGAGTCCCACCAGACCGATCACGTTGCCCTCGGGATCGCGCAAGTGAACCTTCGTGGTTTCGATCCACCCTGGCTCGCCCGTGCTGAGATTGGGCACATATTGCTCGCACGCGATCAAGGGCTTGCCGGAACTGAGTAGCGCCTGTTCGACCGCAAAGTACTCCGCCGCGAGTTCCTCGGGGTAGAAATCAAAGTCCGTCTTCCCCAGCATCTCCTCGGGCGTACGCTTGCCCATCAGGTTCGCAACCGCGTGGTTGGCCAATATGAAACGGCCCTGCAGGTCCTTTGCATAAATCCGGTCCGGCATGATGCCGATCAGGGTGCGAAACACCAAGGTCTGGACATCCTGCAAAGCGCCTTCGGTATGGCCCCCATCGCCGGCAGGGCCCGCCTGCAGGTTTGCATCGTGAAACTTTTCCGTCGTCATGAAAGGCCCCTCATCGATGGCGTTCTGCAGAGAGGTTTTTCACAGCTCTCCCGCGGCAGGACGTGGTAGCGATCGCGGCGCTTGACGAGAGCCGCACAACGGAGAACCAAACCGCCCGCCACTGCCTTGCACGAGCTGAATCTATAGCGTTTGCCCTGGCCAAACAATATCCACGCCATGCGGGAAATCCATGTGGCACGGGCGGCGATCGCTGCGTGAGCTGGGCCTTGCAGCGGCCCTCCACAACGTCATGCCGCAGACAGCCACTGCCATGGACATCTCCCACAGCGACTGGCCGCCCCCGGGGCTCGCTATAAAAGAGTGCATCCAGATACCGGCGCCACCATGGGCTAAAATCCGCGCCTTCCTCCCGGAGACTTGGGTGAGTGGTTTAAACCAGCAGTCTTGAAAACTGCCGACGGGCAACCGTCCGTGAGTTCGAATCTCACAGTCTCCGCCATGCCTTGACGCGGCTTTTCAGCCGTGCAAGTAGCTCGCTTTCCTTCTCAGCCTCCATGGCAGCAATTGCCATCCAGGGTTCAGGCTCTTCTCCTAATTCGATAGCAAAGTTTCCAGCAAGCACGGGGCTTAGCCGTCCCTGCTTGATCGCATGGGATAGCGCTCCAGGCGTGATATTGAACTCTCGCGACCACGCTGCAGCGTTCTTTACGACCAGCGCTTTTTGAAGCAAATCCATCGTCTGAGGCATGTTTAGAACCCTTCAATATTGAGGGGATTTCACCACAAAGCGCTTTGCGATTGTTTGAGAGCCTCTCAATACTCCGATCCATTGAAACCCTTTCAATGCGCACGGAGCCGCCATGGATCTCACAACTCGGGTTTGCACACCCCCTGCCACTAAACGGCCCGGCGAAAGCTTGGCGGCTCCAGCCGCAGCCCGGCAGGGGGCGTGCAGCTTTTCCGGCCAATCCGGCGCCGGAATGGTCCCCATGTTCATGGGCCGCGCTCCCCATCAATGGCAACACGTTTTGGACTGCTTGCAGTCGCTCGATCTGCGCCCCGACGCGGACGCGACCGGCAAGCGAAGCGCGGGCGCGGCAGCGGCGGGCGTTCAAGCCATCCCCGTTGGTAATCACGGGGATAACAGGAGGTCGATCAAGTGACCCGGCCTGCTATGTCCACGCTCGTTCTCGACGGCTCCGAAATCAAGGCGCGTCTGCTGGCCGAACGCACCGCCTCGAAGTCGGTGGTGCATGTCGATTGGGTGCGCTTCACCTGCCTGCTGCGCAACGCGCCCGCACCGTCGATTGATGACCTGTTTCCGGCACCCTCCGGCCCGCAATTCGCGCCCAGCGTTTGGGAGTCGCAAGACCTCTACAACCCGCAACAGCGCATCCTGAACCTCAAGCGGGAATTGGCCCTCCTGCCCGATGCCGACTATGTGGCCAGCGTCCAGGCCAAAGACCTCGCGGACACCGTAGCAGCCGCCCTCGGCCCCGACTACACCGTGGCCCCCGAAGTCCGCAAGGGCCACGACTTCTACCGCTTCCGCTGGAGCATCGAGCGCAACGGCGCGGAATGCGGCTGGGTCGGCTACCTCTCCAGCGGCGACAGCCCGCGCCAGCAGGCCCAGGGCCGCACCATTCACTGCAATCTGTACGGTGCTGCCTGCACCTTCGCAGAGCATGGATGGAGTGACCGCATCGCCTCCATCATCGAAGAACGCGATGGCGACATGACCCGCTGTGACCTCGCGCTGGACTTCTTCGACGGCCTTCCAGGCGGCATGCAGCGCGTGTTGAACGACTACCAAGCGGGCTTGTGCGATTCAGGCGGCAAACGCCTCAAGTGCAACATGGTCGGCGATTGGGCCAACGGCCATGAGCGCTCGTTCTACATGGGCAGCAAAGAGGCCGGGAAGCAAACCAACGTCTACGAAAAAGGCGATCAGCTCTTTGGCGTTGAAGCCCTCTCCCCCTGGATTCGCATCGAGCTTCGTTACGGCAACAAGCTGCGCGTCCTCTCTCCCGACATGCTGCGCCGCCCCGCTGACTTCTTCGCTGGCGCTAGCGACTGGCACGCAGCGCAGTTGCTCATGGCGGACCACATCGCCACGCCCGAGCCCGTCAAGACGACCGGGCGCCTCGCTCTGGAAACCGTCGAGGCCGAAGTGGTCCGCAACGTGCGCTGGTTCCGCGATGTAGCTGCGCCCACCGCAGCCGCGGCGATCGAGTTCCTTGGCCTGGATGAGCTCTGCGCAATGGTCAAGGACCAGAAGCTTCCAGGCCGTCTCCAAAAGTTCTCTCTGTCCGAAGTGCGCCGCGCATTCGCGCCCGCCTTTGACCGCTTGTCCCTGGTCGCAGGCGCTGGCCCCGCCACTGCATAGACCACCACCCGAGGCCACAAGGAAAACACCATGCGTTTCAACTCGCAAGTCATCGTGCACGGCATCAAGGAAAGCGTCGGCACCTTCGAAGGCAAAGCCTTCTCCAGCACCACGTTTCACTGCGAGGTGGATCTGAAAGAAAACGGCGCAGGCCGCAGCCTGGGCCGCGTCACGCGCCCGTTCAAGATCAACGATGCAAAGGAGTTCGACAAGTGGGCGCACCTGGGCGCGTCGTTCCCCATCGCGGCCAATGCCGTCTTCGAAATGGAAGCCGCACGCGAGGACGGAACGCGCCTGATGCTGGTGGAAATCAAGCCTGTGGAACAGGCCAAAAAGGCCGCCTAAATGCGCCTGCTCATCCAGTCCCAAAGCACGGGCCGATTCCTGGCCCCGTCGCTGGAAGACGGTCAGCCCGAATGGGTGGCCTCTTTGCGCGAAGCGGGCGGCGGCGTGGTCAAAGACCTTGAAAGCGCGCACCAGCTTGTGCAGGACTGGTGCGAGCCCGAAGACCTGCCGCAACTCATCGACCTGGACCGACTCGGCACCGAAGCCGACTACATGCCATGAATGAAATCGACCTGTCTCACGTAGCCCAGCAACTCGCCATCCTGGGCATTTGCGCCGGTTTCATCGGCGCCGCCCTGTGGACCCTGCTCGTCGGCTCCCTCGGCGTCCTGGCCGAACGCCTGCACGCCCGCGCCATGCGTCGTCATCGCATCGCGTTTGCTAGGAGCAGAGCAAATGGTTGATGTTGTGAAACCCGCCAACGTGGCCTGGAGCGGGCGTCGTGGGCCTTACGTTCCTCCAAAGCATTGCACCACTGTTCGGCGGCTTCGCGTTGCGGCTGGGTTAACGCAGGTCGAGGCTTCTAAAAGAGCGGGTGTGTCGTTGCGTACGTTGCAGCGAGCGGATGCTGGCGATGTTACTGATCGGGCCACGCTGCGCAGCATCGAGCGGTCCCTCGGGCTTGCATGGTGAAACCCGCCACCGAGGCCAGGACCGATGCCTGAACAAACCATTCAATGCGCCGCGGCCTGCACGGTCACGGTGCAACACGAAATCACCCTTCCTCTGCTGGACATGAGCCCGGCAGAAGGGGCCGCAATCAGCAGCGCCATCCTGCTGATGTGGGCTGTGGCGTGGGCCTTCCGTGCCCTCATCCAGACCATCAAAACTTCCGATGGAAACCAACCAACTGAGGACTGAAAAATGAACCGCTTCAACGCACAAACCCGCCGCCTTGCCACCGCTGCCGCCCTCGGCGCCCTGGCCCTGGCCAACAACGCTCACGCAGCTATCGACGTGACTGCAGTGGTCTCGGAAATCAACGACACGATCGCGCCCATCGGCCTGATCGGTGCTGCCGTGCTGGTGGTCGTGGTGTCCATTGCCGCCTTCAAGTGGGTGCGCCGCGCCATCAGCTAATCACGGCTGATCTTGCGTCCCTGACCGGCCGGCAGGGGCCTTGCAAAAGCTCACGCGGTGGGCTTCTTCAAGGTGGAGAAAAACCAATGGGCCTGATCGTCATCGTCGCAATCCTGGGGGCCGCATGGCTAATTTTTTCCGCTTGATCCTTGCGGTGGCGCTACTGTCGCTGTCGCAGGCGTACGCCGCCTTGTCGCCTATAGAGCAGTGGCGTCCAGGCTATGGCACCGGTACCGCATCTAGCGCAGTGGCCGCATGTGGTATGGCCGTCGCATATCTGAATGCCGAATCGCCCAATGCCCAGCGCACGCTTTCCGGTGGCGCAACCATCACCGGTAACACTGCCGTTTGTCCGATCACGTACACGTTCACGCCCGGTGGGACGGTCTATCAAGGCTCGGTCGGCGCTACGCGAGTCGGTACCCGCTGCCCTGACAACTCCAGCCCTGACGGAGAAGGAAAGTGCGCTTGCAACGCGCCCGACTTTGAAGAGAAAGACGGCCAGTGCCGCCCCAAGAACCCATGCCCAGCGGGCCAACACGAGGAGGGCGGCGCATGCGTTCCGGACAAGTGCGGCGCCGATGAGATTCGCGTGAACGGCTTTTGCGTCAAAGAGCCACCCTGCGAGCCCGGCTATACGCGCATCAACGGCGTGTGCAAAAAGAACGGCTGTGAAGTTGGCAAGTCCGTTGGCGAGCGGACCACCGATGGCGAGAACGTCACGTTCTCCTGTGAGGGCGGGTGCACCGTCAAAACCAGTCCCTCTGTCTGCGTGACCTGGGAGGGGCAAAAGGAGTGCACTGGCACCGGGCGGCAAACGGGTGCCACCTGCACACCCACCGATGATCCGCCACCTAGCAAAGACCCGGGCACCAATCCTGGCACAGACCCCGGCACAGGCCCTGGAACTGATCCGGGTACTGGACCCGGCACCGGCCCTGGAACCGGTCCCGGCACTGGCCCTGGCAGTGGTGATCCAGGCACCGGCCCAGGTACTGGTCCGGGCACCGATCCCGGCACCGGTCCTGGCACCGATCCAGGTACTGGCCCGGGCACTCCAGGCACCCCTGGCGGTGGTGGTGTCACCCTGCCTACGCCAAAGCCCGTCGATCCCCTGCCGGAGGATGACGGAGACGGCGACCCCGACACGTTCACCTGTCCCGATGGCTACCACCCAGCACCTGCGGGCCGTGCTTGCATCAAAGACCCTTCGCCGCCCGATACCGATGGCAAGTGCCCCGAGGGCACGGTGAAGATCAACGGCATGTGCCACGGCACCTACACCCCCGGCACGCCCGGAGGTGGTGACGGCGACGGTGAAGGCGGTGGCGATAAAAGTGGCTGGGGCGGTGACTGCATGTCCGGCTTCGCCTGCGAAGGGGACGCCATCTTCTGTGCCATTGCCAAGGAGCAGCACCGCCGCGCCTGCAAGCTGTTCGATGACAAGAGCGCTGAATCCGAGCTCTACGAAAAAGAAAAAGGCAAGACCGGCGAGCAGACCAAAGACCTGCCCGGCAATCGCGAAGAGAGCATGGCAAACCGCATCAGCACCGCCGACGCATTCGGCGCTGGGCAGTGCGTCCAAGACCTGAACATCGTGGTCGCTGGCAACGCGGTAACGCTGCCCATGAGCAAGATTTGTCCGATCGTTTCGGTGCTTGGAAACATCATGGTCGGCGTGGCGCTGCTGCTCGCTGTCCGCATCGTTGGAAGGGGGTAAGCCATGCCTGTATTCATCGCTGCTTTGGGCGGCATGCTCATCAACATCGTGGGCTCACTTGTGGGCCGCGTGCTCGTCGCGCTCGGTATGGCCGTGGTGACATACACCGGCGTGAATGCCAGCCTGGAGGCCATGAAGACCCAGGCCATTCAGAGCTTCGCCGCGCTGCCGCCCGAGGTCTTCGGGATGCTCTCGCTCATGAAAGTGGGCGTGGCCATCAGCATCGTCACCAGCGCCATTGCAGCGCGCCTGCTGCTCGATGGCCTCACCTCCGACACCTTCAAGCGCTGGACGCTCAAGTAGCCCATGCTCTACCTCATCAGCGGCGCCAACGGCGCAGGCAAGACCCTGAACACGCTCAAATGGGTACGTGAACGCCAGCTCAAGGAAAACCGCCCGGTGTGCCACAACGGGCGCTTTGACCCCGTCCCAGGCGGTGAGCTTGAGGGCTGGAAAAAAATCGACTTCAAGGATTGGCAGAATCAGCCGGATGGCACGATCTTCCTGATCGACGAGGCCCATAACGATCTGCCGAACCGGCCCGCAGGCTCCACCGTGCCCGACGCCGTCAAGATGCTGGCAGAGCACCGCAAACGCGGTTTTGACTTCTACCTGGTCACGCAGCATCCGCAGAACATCGATAGCTTCGTGCGCCGCCTCATCGGCCCGCCGGGCTGGCATCGCCACCTGAAACGCTCGTTCGGTGTCGATATGGTCAGCGTGTTGGAGTGGTCTGCAGTCAACCCCAACTGCGAGAAAGACGGCAGTGGCAAGACCGGCACCGTCACGATGCAAGCCTTTCCGAAAGAGGTTTATAGCTGGTACAGGTCTGCCAGTCTGCACACCGGTAAAAAGCGCATCCCCAAACAGGTGTGGGTGCTGCTGCTGTGCCTGATCGCCATCCCGCTCCTGATCTGGGCCGCGTCGGGCAAGCTCCTTTCCAAGAGCGAAGCGAAGGCCGCAGCCAAACCCGCCACCGAGGCCCAGGCGCAGGCCGCACCCGTGCCTGTTCAGGCCGTGGCAAAGCTCACCTTGGAGCAGTACCTAGACGAGCGCACACCACGCCTCAAAGACTTCCCGCACACCGCGCCCGCATACGACGAGGTCACAAAGCCCACCGTAGCACCGTATCCGGCTGCATGTGTGCACATGGGCAAAACCTGCAAGTGCTACACCCAGCAGGCCACGTTAATGCAGGTCAGCGGCGCCGTTTGCCTTCAGATCGTCGCGCAGGGGTTCTTTGTGGACTGGCAGCAGCCACAGCACCAGCAGGCCCAGCAGCAGCCCGCCATGGCCCCGCCAATGCCCCGGGAGCCATCTCCGCAGCAAGTGCGCACGGTGCCCATGCCCAAGCCCGAGCCGCAGCAACCCGGCCAGATCACGCAGGCCGACATTCCCCAGGCGCTGGGCATTCGAAACCCCGCGTTCAACGTCCATCCGCACAACAGCGGCAACCAGGGCGGCTAACGGCTCGGCGCTCCATTGCTGAGAGACAAACCGGGCCCCGAGAGCGGAGACCTTGTGTCGTAGCGGTGGGGTCGGGGTATGGGGTGATAAACCCCATGTCAGCCGGTTATGCAACCCGTGCCCTATCCATGCCGGGGCTACACTGTTTTGCAGGAGGGAGAGCATGCACAAGCGTTCGTACCAAACAGAGGATGAAGGGACATTCCTGTTGGACATCGTGAAAATCGCGCTGGGTGTCTTTATCGGCGGCCTCGCTGCCGCGTTCACTTACGAGGCCATCCTCGCGTACAGAGCAGAAGCCGCGTTGCGCAAGGTTCAGGAGAATGTGAAGGCCGAGACGGATCGGATGAACCGGGAAGCGGCGGCGCGTCAACAGGCACAGACCGAGGCACGCGATGCTGCCGCACGTGAGGCCGACCAATTGCGTTCAGCAAGGGCTCTAGCGCAGCGACTGGAGGCCGAGAGACAGCAGCGCAGGGATGCTGCGTGGGCAAAGTTCTTTCAGCCCTCGCCAAGCTGCAAGATCGACCCCGGCACCACGGCCTGTGCTAACGAGCACATGGCTGCTCGCAAGCGCTTCGACAGCCAGTACGTCGACCGTTGACAGTCTACGGATACGCGCGCGTTTCCACCACCGAGCAAAACACAGCCGTCCAACTCGCGGCATTCAAACGCGCAGGAATCAAACACGTTGTGCAGGAGAAGCGCAGCGGTGTCGCACAGCGCCCCGAGCTGCAGGGCCTGCTTGGGCGTCTGCGCCCTGGTGATGTTCTCGTCGTTTACAAGCTCGACCGCCTGTCGCGCAGCCTGCGCGACCTTCTCCGTCTGCTGGAGTCCCTGGAGCAATCCGGCGTCACCTTCCGCAGCCTCACGGAATCCATTGACACCAGCAGTCCGGCGGGCCGAATGTTCTGCCACATGCTGGGCGCGTTCGCGGAATTCGAACGCGCCATGATTCGTGAACGTTGCGCAGCTGGTTTCGAGGCTGCAAAGGCAAGGGGCCAGAAGTTCGGGAGAGCACGCTCGATGTCCCCGAAGACGGAAGCGAAACTGGTTCGCATGTATCTCTCAAGCAACTACACCATGCAGGCCTTGGCTGATCACTTCGAAGTCCACACCTCAAGCGTCAAACGCGCCATCTACAGGATCACGAAGCCTCAGCACAGCAGCTTAAGATAGAAGACGCGTCGGCCCGAGTGCATGGGCCGGATTCGGCCAGGAGCAGCCAGTGGTGGCATGTGAAAGCGGACGCTCAACGTTTGACATGAGAGGCAATCCCCGGCGCCTCTCAATGGAAGGGCTAGGCCTCACGCGCCCAATGGAGGAACCGAAGTTGAGCGCTCGGATTGCAGCCATCTAATGAGACCTGGTTTGTCTGCCACCATGTCTAAAGACTCCTCACCAATTGCGACATAGGTTGTTTCGCCTTGGCCCTCGGGCTCCCCGAGGAATGAATGTGCGTCCTGAAAGCAATGCTTTCCTTCTGACTCAACGCCGCGAGCTCCGAGGCCTATGTAGATGAACGTGTCAACAGAAGGAACTGTGAGATTGCTATCGACAAACCCGACGAGAAAATAGGGTGCGCCAACGACAAGATTCTCGTACCACCGCATCGGTTACCTCGCTGTAGACGAAGACACGTCGAGGCTCACTGACTCAACCTGGGTGGTCTTCTCTGCCGCCACTGGAGTCGCGATAGAAATAACCTTCGGCGTAACTGATGCTTCGAGATTCACAACGTGCCTTCTAACGACTCAGCAAACTATAGCTTGCCAGACGGCAGGGACTGGGCTCTCCACCGACTCGTTTCGGGCTGCGATCAAGCCGAGTTTTGAATAAGTGACCGCTTAAGGAAATGGGGTAAAGCGTCGGCTCAGGGCCCAAAGCGGATAGTCAACGCCTTGGTTACGGAGCAAAAATACGTCCGGCGATTGCCGCAAAGAACGCCGCAAGGTTAACGGTAAGTAAGGCGAATAGCGTCCGTCGAAATCTGAACCCTGACAAGGCGCACACGAGCAGTGTTGCGCTAACGGAGAGGAGAAACGCACTACCGGTGTACGCGGCTACTCCGTGCAGAACGTTAACCTGTAACGGGGCGCTACGCGATCCTCCCTCGGCAAGTTCTCTGGTTTGCAAGGCGATGACTCCTGCACTACCCGACATAGCGGCAAGCATAAGAAGGATCGCTTTCCCACCTATCCGCTCAAATGCCGACGATGGCCTCTCAGGTTGTGACAGCCCGTCTGTGCCTTGGCTCATGTCGTTTCCTCTTCCAAGATCAATGGCCGCTTCTGGCCGAATTCTGCCGCATGCGTTACACGGAAGCGGCGTTAAACAGTCTCAATCGACCATGCAACAAGAATGCAACTCGTCGTAGTGCGCAAATCCTGAATCGCCGAGTTTGGTTCGAAAACCACAGTCTCCGCCAGTTTTTTCCGTCCACCGTACAGCGCCCCTATCGGGCGCTTTTTTGTTCACGGCCCTCCGCCGGTGCCGCCACGCTCAGCGGTAGGTGGTGAGATGAATGTTCGTTTCAGTCCCGCGGATGCCACCGATCAGGCGCACACGCTCAAGCACATCCGAGAGTTCTCGCATGGACGAAGCTTCGATCTCCGCGAGCAAATCCCAGCGTCCATTGGTGTCGTGCAACGCGACGACACCGGGCTCGCCCAGCAGGCTGGCGATCACCTGCCGGGTGGTGTTGCCCTCTACTTGTATCCCCATCCACGCACGGATGCGGTCCGGCTCGCTTTCAGGCCGCAGGCGGACGGTGTAGCCGAGGATGACCTGCTGGTCCTCCAGCTTGCGCAGACGGTTGTTCACCGTGCCGCGTGAAACGCCCAGCTTGTGCGCGAGGTCCGCGATGTTCAGGCGGGCGTTTTGCCGCAACAGGCTGATGAGTCGCTGATCGGTGTCGTCCATCGCGCGAATTGTCATTTTGTGCTGTCGATTCGTCAACAGCGTAACTATTTTGGCACCTTTTTGCCGCTGTTCATTGCCGCGCAGCTTCGCCAAACTGGGCGTCATATTGCTGCGGCGTGCACAAAAGGCGCGCGCAGTGCCACTGTTCGGAGAGGAGACATCGCCATGAACCGCCCCAGCCTTTGCATCCACCCGCTGTATCTCAGCGTGCCCACCGTGGTGGAACTGGTGCGCCGCCGAGGGGTGGCGCGCTGCATCGACGCGATTGCCCGCAACATCGAAGCCGACTTCCTGCGCTGGGTGGATTTCGACAAGTCGGCGCGCGTAGCCAACCACTCACGCGATGGCGTGATCGAACTGATGCCGGTGTCCGATGACACGGCGTACAGCTTCAAGTACGTCAACGGGCATCCGAAGAACACGGCCCTGGGCCTTTCGACCGTGATGGCCTTTGGGGTGCTGGCAGATGTGGCAACGGGCACGCCTTTGCTGCTGAGCGAGCTGACCCTGACGACCGCCCTGCGCACGGCAGCCACTTCGGCGCTGGCGGCCCGGGCGCTGGCCCGGGGGGAGAGCCGCGTAATGGCCCTTATCGGCAATGGTGCGCAAAGCGAGTTCCAGGCCCTTGCGTTCCAGCACCTCGTGGGCATCGACACCGTGCGGCTGTTCGATGTGGATTCAGCAGCCACGGCCAAACTCATGGCCAACCTGGCAGGCAGCGGGCTGAAAGTGCAGGCATGCGCCAGCACACGCGAGGCGGTGCGAGGTGCGGACATCGTGACCACCGTCACGGCCGACAAGACGTACGCGACGATCATCACACCAGACATGCTTGAGCCGGGCGTGCACATCAATGCCGTGGGCGGCGACTGCCCCGGAAAGACTGAACTGGCGGCTGCCGTGCTGGAGGCGGCAAAGGTGTTCGTGGAGTTCGCGCCCCAGTCCCGCGTGGAAGGAGACATCCAGCAGATGCCCGCGGATTTTGCAGTGACGGAACTGTGGGAGGTGCTCAGCGGGCTGCGAACAGGGCGCGACAGCAACGAACAGGTCACGGTGTTCGATTCCGTCGGCTTCGCGCTCGAAGACTATTCGGCCTTGCGCTTCATGTACGAGGCCGCGCAGGAGGATGGCGTTGGCGAGCGGCTGGCCCTGATACCGGCGCTGGCGGACCCCAAGAACCTGTTCGGCGTGTTGTCCAGGGAAGGCTGCGGCGTGGCTGCACCGGCGCCAACGCTGGGCTTGCCGCAGGTTGACGAGCGCAGCGATCGCCTGCAGTCCGCATCCTGACGGCCCGTCAGAGCAGCGCAAGGTCCATCCCAAAAAAAAGCCCGCAGACTGCGGGCTTAACACTTGCTCGTTGCAAGCGGGAGGGATGTCGACGGGGTATCGACCAACAAATAGTAGGTTGCCCCCGCGGCAGACGGTGTAGGACAGTGTCCATTCCTGCCGATGGCCGCAGGACCTTCCATCGCGTTCCCGAGGCAGTACAACCCTTTAAAGGCCGGACCGGATGGGGTGTTACGCCCGGTCACGTGGCGCAGACGCCGCTTCCGGTATCGTGGGTCCTTTCGCGATTCTTCTTCCAACTTCACTGGAGAGCATGACCCATGGCACTGAAATTTCCCCGAACCCTTGCTGCTGGGCTGGCCGGTGTCGCCATCCTGGCGGGATGCTCCGGCTACGGGCAGCCCGCTGCATCGCCGGGCCCAGCGCCGTCAACCACCGCGCCGTCACCTGCCGCCCCAGCACCCATCGCCGAATGCAATGCGCAGCCGGCCCAGTTTGCAGTCGGACAGAACAGCACGGCCGCGGTCATGGAGTCAGCTCGGGTCCGCTCGGGTGCGCACATGGCCCGCATCCTGCGGCCAGGCCAGATGATCACCAAGGAGTTCAATGCGCAACGCCTCAACCTGGAGGTGGATGGCAGCGGCCGCATCGTGGCCGTGCGCTGCGGTTAGACACCCGCGGTTCATGGCCGCCCCCGCATCGACCTGACGCGCTGGGTAGGCGAGCGCTCGAGGGCTCTGGGCGCCCCGTCATTCCCCCAGGAACAACTCCTGCAGGTCGCTTAAAAAATCAAAGCCCCGCTCCGTGGGCCACACGCGCACGGTGTCGCGCTGGATCAGTCCTTTGCGCTCGGCGGCATCGAGGCCCTTGGCAACGGTCGTGAGCGGCAGTCCCGTGCGGGACATGAAATCCTGCAGCGCAAACCCCTCGCGCAAGCGCAGGGCATTGAGCATGTATTCAAAAGGCAGGTCGGTGCGGCGCACATCCTCGTCTTGCGCCACGGCGTGGCCCGCCAGGGCCTGGGCCATGTAGCGCGCCGGATCGCGAAAGCGCACCTGCCGCACCACTCGGTGGGCAAAGCTGAGCTTGCTGTGAGCGCCCGCGCCGATCCCCAGGTAGTCGCCAAACTGCCAATAGTTGGTGTTGTGAAAGCACTGGTGCCCAGGCCGGGCATAGGCCGACACTTCGTAGCGGGCCATGCCGGATTGCGCCGTGAGCTCGGTGATTCGGTCGAGCATGGCGTAGGCCTGGTCATCTTCGGGCACCGAGGGCGGAAACTTGGCGAAGTAGGTATTGGGCTCGATGGTGAGGTGGTAGATCGAAATGTGGGGGGGCGCAAACGCCAGGGCGGTCTGCAGGTCCTGCTCCAGGTCCGGCAGCGTCTGGCCCGGCAACGCATACATGATGTCGAGATTGAAGGTGTCGAAGGCCTGCGCCGCCTCTTGCACCGCCGCCAGGGCCTGGGCGCGGTCGTGCACTCGGCCCAGGGCTTTCAGATGCCCATCGTTGAAGCTCTGCACCCCCACAGACAACCGTGTAACTCCCGCACTGCGGTACGCGCGAAAGCGGTCTTTTTCGAACGTGCCGGGGTTGGCTTCCATCGTGATTTCACAGTCGGGCTCTAGCCGCAGACGCGCGCGGATGTCGCCCAGCAGCCGATCGATCGACGCAGGCGAGAAAAGGCTGGGCGTGCCGCCCCCGATGAAAATGCTGTGCACCGGGCGACCCCAGATCAGCGGAAGCGCGGCCTCCAGGTCGGCCATCAGAGCATCGATGTAGCGCTGCTCAGGCACCTCTGCCCCGGCTCCGCCTGCGCGGAATTCGTGCGAGTTGAAGTCGCAGTACGGGCATTTCTTGAGGCACCATGGCAGGTGTACGTACAGGGACAGTGGCGGCAGGCTGGGCAGTTGCAGCAAGCCTGGGCGCATGTAGTGCTGGATGTCGCGCACAACGGCGGGCGCGTCGTCCGGGATGGCAGCGGGGATGATGGGAATCTGCATGGCAGGTATCAATGGTTCGTGCACTCACGCCGCGGCAGCCGCGCGCAGAAGGATTGGCTGAGTGCGCGAACGCCGCGCAAGGACCGCCCTAACGCGCCAGCGGCGTCCCCCCTGAAAGCAACACGCGAAGCGAGTCCCGAGGGCTTCATGTCATCCACCGCTCGCGCATCAAGGCCAGCATTTGCGCCGCCGAGCGGCCACGGTGGCTGTGTGCGTTCTTTACGTCGACCGGCAGCTCGGCAAAGGTTTTCCCGAAAGCCGGGATGAACATCACGGGGTCAAATCCAAAGCCGTTCGTGCCCCGAGGTTCAGTGGTGATCTCGCCTTCCACACGGCCGACGGCAATGAGCGGCTCCGGATCCTCAGGACTTCGCACGGCCACCAGCGTGCTGACCATGGCGGCCCGGCGGTTGGCGAGGCCCTGCATTTGCGCCAGCAGCGCGCGCACGTTGTTATCGTCGCTTTTCTCGTAGCCAAACTGCGTGCAGTAGTACGCAGTGTCCACGCCCGGCAGGCCGCCAAACGCATCGACACACAGCCCGGCGTCATCCGCCAGCGCGGGCAGGCCGGTGTGGGCGGATGCAAAGCGCGCCTTGGCCAGCGCGTTCTCCACAAACGTGCGGAAGGGCTCCTCGGCCTCTCCCACACCCAGGTCGGCCTGCCGCACCAGCTCGACGCCGAGGGGCGCCAGCATGGCCTGCAATTCGGCCAGCTTGCCGCGGTTGTTGGATGCAAGAACGATTTTCATTGTCAAAATGGCCTCTAGCGCTTGTTCAACAAGCGCAAGTAGCTACAAATTAAATAGCAATCGCCAGCGAAGCCTGCTGCAGGTGCACGAGCTCGGCAATGCCTTTTTCCGCCAGGGCCAGCAACTGGTCCATCTCTGCGCGAGTGAACGCGGCCCCTTCGGCGGTGCCCTGCACTTCCACAAAATGGCCTGCGCCCGTCATGACGACATTCATGTCGGTATCGCAATCCACGTCTTCGACATACTCCAGGTCCAGCAGGGGCGTGCCCTGCACGATGCCGACCGAAACGGCTGCGACGGGCTGCAGCAACGGCGACTGGCTGATCTTGCCGTCGGCAAGCAACTGGCTGACAGCGTCCTGGGCCGCGACCCAGGCCCCCGTGATGGCCGCGGTCCGGGTGCCTCCATCGGCCTGGATGACGTCGCAATCGAGCTGGATGGTGCGCTCACCGAGCAGTTTGAGATCAAACACGGCGCGCAGCGAGCGGCCAATGAGCCGCTGGATCTCTTGCGTGCGGCCGGTTTGTTTGCCGCGGGCCGCCTCGCGATCGCTGCGGCTGTGGGTGGCACGGGGCAACATGCCGTACTCGGCCGTGACCCAGCCCTCGCCGCTGCCCCGCTTGTGCGGCGGCACGCGCTCTTCCACCGATGCGGTGCAGAGCACCTTGGTGTTGCCAAATTCAATCAGCACGGAGCCTTCGGCATGCATGGTGTAACGGCGGGTGATGCGCACGGGGCGCAACTGATCGGCGGCGCGCTGGCCGCTGCGTTCAAAGGTCATGGGTGGTCTTTCCTAGTTCGTGGCGCAACGGATGCAATGGGGGCAATCCCTGGGTGAGTGCCACCGCGCAAGGGCTTCCCAGGCGGCGTAGCTGTGGTGCCCCTTGAGTGCGCTGGTGGCGTCCCCTTCCCCGGCGGAGCCGAGCGGAGGGGGGGAGGCGCGAAGCGCCCCAGAGGGAGGCTCAGGCTTTCCTTGCAGCCGACCGGCGGATGGCTTCATTGATTTCGGCAATGGAGCGCTCAATGGCTGCGTCATCCAGGTCGTCCACCAGGCCGTCCAGCGGGCCAGCCTGGATGGTCGAGGCAAAGACGTCATCGCTGATGCTGTCAGTCGAGACACCCTGGGTTGACTCGAACGCATCGGGGGTTTCCCACTCCAGTGCCACCACGGTCACGTTGTCGCTGCTGTCGCCCGCCTTGCGCAAGGCATCTTCCACCAATTCAGGAACGGCATGCGACACCGCGTTGCGGGCCAGTTGCTTGGCGATGTCCTCGTCGCTAAGGGTGCCCCAAAGGCCGTCCGAGCACAGCAGGATGCGATCGCCCTGCTCCAGGTAAACAGGCCCGGTAATGTCGTAGATCGGCTTGGTGGGGGAACCCAGGCAGGTAAACAGCACGTTGCGGTTGATGCGCTCCAGCCCCGGCGGAGGCGCATTGCGCAGTTCCATGTACGAGTGGTCGCGCGTGCGGGTGAGCAGGTCGCCGTCGCGCACCATGTACAAGCGCGAATCCCCGCAATGGATCCACGTGGCCGTGCCCGCCTGCAGCACGGCAGCCACCAGCGTGGTGCGCGGCGTGTCGAGCATGCCCTTGTCCGTGGCATAACGCAGGATCTGGTGGTGCGCTGCCAGCAGCGCGCCCGACAGGAACTCCTGCACATCCTTGAGCTGCGGCTTGGCCTGACGCTGGAACAATGCAGAGATGGTCTGCAGTGCAATCTGCGCGGCCACTTCGCCTTCCGGGTGCCCCCCCATGCCATCGGCCAGCACGAACAGGCCCGATTCGCGCGTGTAGCAATAGCCCATGCGGTCTTCGTTCTTCTCGCGGCCACCACGGCGGCTGATCTGGAACACGGAGAATTTCATTTGGGTTTGACTCCGATTCCAGTGGCCTCACCCACCTTCTGCACGTTTTTCTTGGTGTCAGACACCAGGGTGTCCAGCTGCAGGCGCATCTTCTCGGCCACCGTGAGCTTGGTATAGCGGCGCTCGCCTTCGCGGCTGAGCTCCTTTTGCAGCGCAAACACCGACTGCGGGCGCGACAGCGGATCGAGCGCCATGCACCACTCGACCACCTCGATGAGGTTGTCCGAGTACACGCCACGGAGCTTGGTCAATGCCAGCGAGAGGCGGTCTTTCTCGATCCGCTGCGGTGCCTCATTGGGGGGAAAGCCCTGCATGCACGCATAGATGCAGGCACCAATCGCGTAGATGTCCGTCCACGGTCCCATGGAAGAGTCGCGGCGGTACATTTCGGGGGCCGCAAACCCCGGCGTGTACATGGGACGGATGAAGTTGCCTTCCTTCGACAGCACTTCGCGCGCCGCGCCGAAGTCGATCATCACGGCCTTGTTGTCGTCGGTAATGAAGATGTTGGCGGGCTTGATATCGAGGTGCAGCATCTTGTGCTGGTGCACGATGCGCAGACCTCGCAAGACCTCGTCAAACAATGAGCGAATGGTCGATTCGCGGAACACCTTCTGCGTCTTCAGGTCGCGCGCGGTAATGATGAAATCCTGCAGGGTGGCTCCCTCCAGGTAATTCATCACCATGTAGACGGTTTCGTTCTCGCGGAAGAAGTTGAGCACGCTCACCACGGAGGCATGCGAGATCTGCGCGAGCGCGCGGCCTTCCTCAAAGAAACTCTTGAGACCCAGGCGGTAGAGAGAGAGTTTTTCGGGTTGCACCTTGGGCAGCAGCTCGCCCGGCGCGCGAGTGGCCAGCGACGAGGGCAGATACTCCTTGATGGCGACCTGCTGGCCTTCCGCGTCGAGGGCCAGATAGACCACACCAAAACCGCCGGAGGACAACCGGCGCACCACGCGGTAGCCGCCGATCGCGGTATCGGGCGGCAAGGGTGCCGGTTTGATTTTTGACATATTTTGCGAAGATGACTCGGGGGTAGAGCGGAACCCGGATAATCGCCGGATCGCAAGCAACCATCAAAAAGTCCAATGCCAGTTTACAGCATGACCGGATACGCCAGCGCACAGCACGGCGCATCCGCCACTGGCGCTGAAACCGACCCACGCGCGCCTCAAGCGCGCAGGCTGGGTCTGGAAATTCGCTCGGTCAACAGCCGCTTTCTGGACCTGTCCTTCCGCCTTCCGGACGAGCTCCGGGCTCAGGAGCCTGCACTGCGCAGCCTGCTGACGGCGCGCCTCAAGCGCGGCAAAGTCGAAGTCCGTGCGGCCCTGGAGAGCGAAGACAACAATGCCCTCCAGGACCCGCCAGCGCGCCTCCTGCAGCGGCTCAATTCGATGCAGGATTCCGTGCGGGCTTGGCTTCCGTCGGCCGCGCCGCTCACCGTAGCCGACGCGCTGCGGCTGTGCGCCAACGCACCGTCGGGCTCCGAAGACTGGAGCGAAGCCCTTCCGGCCCTGGCCGAAGAAGCGCTGAGCGCCCTCATGGCAGCTCGCGAGCGCGAGGGCAAGCGTCTGGCGGCCATGCTGTTGGATAGGGTCAAGCAGCTGCGGGCTTTGGCGCAGCAGGCCGTTCCCATGGTGCCGCTGCTTGTGGAACAGCAGCGCATGCGCTTCATGGAGCGATGGAAGGAAGCCATGGCCCTCACCGACGGCGCCACCCTGCCCGAGACCGCCCGCGACCGCGCGCTCACGGAAGCCACCGCCTTTGCCATCCGCATCGATGTGGCCGAGGAAATCACCCGCCTGGACTCGCATCTTGATGAGATCGAGCGGTTGCTCAAGAAGGGCGGCGAAGTCGGCAAGCGGCTGGATTTCCTCATCCAGGAGCTGCACCGCGAGGCCAATACGCTGGGCTCCAAGTCTGCCGCGCTCGATCTGACGCGCATCAGCGTCGACATGAAAGTACTGATCGAGCAAATGCGAGAGCAAGTGCAGAACATCGAGTAAAACTCATTTATAGATAGCGTCTGGCGCTCATCCACTATGGACTACCCCGGAAATCTCATCGTCGTCGCGGCCCCCAGCGGCGCAGGCAAATCCAGTCTCGTCAAGGCATTGCTGGAGCTGGACTCCCACGTCCACCTCTCCATTTCCCACACCACGCGCGCGCCGCGCGGGCAGGAAAAGCATGGCCGCGACTATTACTTTGCATCGCAGTCCGAGTTCGATGCCATGGTGGAAGCCAACGCCTTCGTGGAATGGGCGCACGTGCATGGCAACCGCTACGGAACCTCCAAGAAAGCGATTGAGGAGCGCATTGCCCAGGGCTCGGATGTCATTCTCGAAATCGACTTCCAAGGCGCGCTTCAGATCAGGGAGGCCTTCGCCAATGCCATCCTCGTCTTCATCCTGCCCCCCAGTTGGGAAGAGTTGCGGTCACGCCTCGAGCGCCGAGGCGAAGACTCCCCCGAAGTCATCGAAGTCCGCCTCAAGAATGCGGCCACCGAGATGGCGCAGGTGAGCAAATTTGACTTCGTTATAATCAATGAATTGTTTGAGCGCGCGCTTTTCGACCTGAAAGCCGTAGTTCACGCCCAGCGACTCAAGTACGCAGCCCAGCGCCGGGCCCGTGCTGACACCTTTAAGTCGCTCAATATCACCTGAATCCCGGAGTAAACGATGGCACGCATCACTGTAGAAGACTGCCTGGAGAAGATCCCCAACCGCTTCCAGCTCGTGTTGGCAGCCACGTACCGTGCGCGCATGCTGAGCCAGGGCCACGCCCCCCGCATCGAAAGCCGCAACAAGCCTGGCGTGACCGCCCTGCGCGAAATTGCCGAAGGCAAGGTTGGCCTGGAGATGCTCAAGAAGGTTCCTGGTTGAGCTTTTTTCTGGGCGCAGCCCGCAAAAAGCACCGCGACGGCGGTGCTTTTTTTTGCCCCAACGTCTCCTGATGCGCTCCCGCGCTACATTTAAGGCATGAACGCGGTGCTCAACTCACCTTCTGCAGCGCAAGGCAGGCCGGTCGATACGCCGACGGCAGGCAATCTTTCGGCCGCCGCAGCGGCCGCCAATGCCGCCGCGGCCAGCTTCGCGGCCCTGACTGACAGCCTCGACTACCTGGACGCCGCCAGCATTGAACAGGTAAGACAAGCCTACCGCTTCGCCGACGAGGCCCATCTGGGCCAATTGCGCAACAGCGGCGAACCCTACATCACCCACCCGATCGCCGTAGCGGCCCAATGCGCCACGTGGAAGCTGGACGCCCAGGCGTTGATGGCGGCGCTGCTGCACGATGCCATGGAAGATTGCGGTGTGACCAAGGCGGACTTGATCGACCGCTTCGGCGCCCCTGTAGCGGAACTGGTGGATGGCCTCACCAAGCTCGACAAGCTGCAATTCAACACCCGCGAAGAGAACCAGGCAGAGTCCTTTCGCAAAATGCTGCTGGCCATGGCGCGCGACGTGCGCGTCATCCTGATCAAGCTGGCAGACCGCACGCACAACATGCGAACCCTGTCGGACATGCCGCGTAGCAAATGGGGACGGATTTCTTCCGAGACGCTGGAAATCTACGCCCCCATCGCCCACCGCCTCGGCCTGAACCAGACGTATCGCGAGTTGCAGGACCTGGCGTTCCGGCATCTGCATCCGTGGCGCTATGCCACGTTGGCCAAGGCGGTCAACAAATCGCGCAACCGCCGCCGCGATCTCGTCCAGAAGGTTCAAGCTGAAGTTGATGCCGCCTTTTCCAAGATCGGCATGAAAGTGCGGCTTGCCGGTCGCGAAAAGACCCTGTACGCCATCTACCAGAAGATGGACCTCAAGCACCTGAGCTTTGCCCAGGTGACGGACATCTATGGCTTCCGGGTGATCGTCCCTACCGTGACCGACTGCTACACAGCGCTGGGCGTCCTGCACCAGATGTACAAACCCGTGCCCGGCAAGTTCAAGGACCATATCGCTATTGCCAAGCTCAATGGCTATCAGTCTCTGCACACCACCCTGGTCGGGCCGTCAGGCGTGAACATTGAGTTCCAGATGCGAACCGATGAAATGCATGTGATTGCCGAGGCCGGCGTCGCTGCGCATTGGCTCTACAAGGCACAGGACGGCGATGGCGGCTCGGCAGAGCGGCTGGGCACCAAGTGGCTGCAGTCACTGCTCGACATCCAGAACGAAACCCGCGACGCGGCCGAGTTCTGGGACCACGTGAAGGTGGATCTCTTTCCGGACGCTGTTTATGTCTTCACGCCCAAAAGCCAGATCATGGCCCTGCCCCGTGGCGCCACTGTGGTCGACTTTGCCTACGCCATCCACAGCAACGTCGGCGACAGGACGACCGCCGCCAAGATCAACAATGAGCAGGTGCCGCTGCGCACGGAACTCAAAAATGGTGACGTTGTCGAGATCATCACTGCGCCCGTATCGACACCCAACCCCGCCTGGCTCGGCTTCGTGCGGACCGGCCGCGCGCGCTCCAAGATCCGGCACTATCTCAAAACGTTGGCGCAGACGGAGTCTGAAGGACTCGGCGAGAAGCTGCTGACCCAGGCCATCCGGGCCGAGGGCCTGGAACAACTGCCTCCGCTCAACGCCGAAACCCAGCCTTTGTGGGACAAGTTGCTGCGCTTTACAGGCAATCGCACTCGCAGCGAGCTGATGACCGATCTGGGTCTGGGCAAGCGGATCGCCAGCATCGTCGCGAAGCGGTTGATGGTGCTCATGTCAGAGCACGGCCATCGCCCGGACGCGTTGCTGATGTCCCGGGAACGCTACACCTCGCACGAGACCCTGTCTCAGGGCGCGGTCACGCTGGATGGCAGCGAGAACGCCTCCGTTCAATATGCAACATGCTGCCGCCCCGTGCCAGGCGACAGCATCGTGGGTTACCTCGGCCGGGGCGAAGGGCTGGTAGTACACAACATCCACTGCACGGTGGCCAAGCGACTGCAGCACAAGGACAGCGAACGCTTCATCGCGGTGGACTGGGCAGATGAGCCCACACGCATGTTCGAGACCGGTATCGTCGTAACTGTCTCCAACGGCAAGGGTGTGCTTGCACGGATTGCCGCAGAGCTGGCGAATTCGGAAGCGGACATCACGCATGTCGACATGGACGACGAAGCCGCGCTCGACACGACCGATCTCCGATTCATTGTCGCCGTCCGCGACCAGGCGCACCTGGAACTGGCGCTGCGAAACCTGCGCCGCACCCAGGCAGTGATTCGCGCCGCCCGGATCATGCCGCAGCCATAGTGCATTGACTCCGCAACAAGCGCACCTTACAGCGCAACCAAGGACCTTCGGGCGCGAAGCTGTTGCACCGCGTAGCACTATCCGGCGCTTGAAGCCGGCGGGTATTGCACATCCACAACCTCGAGATGACGGACTCCGCCCGGCGTGGGCAATTGCACCTCATCACCCACCCGGGCCTTTAGCAACGCGCGAGCTACCGGCGACACCCAACTGACCTGCGACTCCCGGCTGTCAGCCTCATCGATCCCCAAAATGGTGATCGTGCGCTCCACCCCATCCTCGTCGTAAGTGACCTTGGCCCCAAAAAAGATTTGGTCACTGCCCGCGTGCAGACTTGGGTCCACGACCTCGGCAATCTCCAGGCGCTTGGTTAGAAATCGGATCCGCCGGTCAATTTCTCGAAGCCGCTTTTTGCCGTAAAGATAGTCGCCGTTCTCGGACCGGTCGCCATTGCTGGCAGCCCAATGTACGATTTCGACGATCTTGGGTCGCTCGTTGTCAATCAGCTCCAGCAACTCGCCTCGCAGACGCGCATACCCGGCCGGAGTGATGTAGTTCTTGCCCCCAGGAGGTAGCGCAGGCAGCGCCGGCTCGTCATCGTCGGCTCCGTCGGACTCTTTGGTAAAAGCTTTGCTCATCGCCAATTCTCCGAAAACGCACAATGCGCCAGAACAAATGAAAAAGCCTGCAATCTTTCGATTGCAGGCTTTAAACATTGGTGCGGCTGGCAGGAATCGAACCCACGACCCCTTGGTTCGTAGCCAAGTACTCTATCCAGCTGAGCTACAGCCGCTAAGCTTTGAATTATAACATGATTTCCAAGCGATCTTCGAAATCACACATCTTTTGTTTCTTCAGCAGCCAGTGCAGAAATCAACAGAAGCTCAATTCAGCGCAAGCATCGATTGTAATGCACACAAAAGCGCTTCTCGTAAGAAACGTGCCCGATGGCGCAAAAAAACAGAGCCCGCATCTCCACAACTGGTTTCGCTGGATGAAGGTGGTAGGGCGTGGCGGACTTGAACCGACGACCAAAGGATTATGAGTCCTCTGCTCTAACCAACTGAGCTAACGCCCCAAGCCATCAACCTGCGCTGCAGGGCGGAGACAAGCGGCGTATTGTAGGGGCTTACTTGCGGTGGCTCAGCGCGTTGGACACCAGCTTGGAGGTGATATCCACGATCTGGATCATCCGGTCATAGGGCATGCGGGTGGGGCCTATCACGCCCAAGGTGCCAACGACCTTGCCATCGACTTCATAGGGAGCGCTGACAACGGACAACTCTTCGAACGGGACGACATGGCTCTCACCGCCGATATAGATGCGCACACCCTCCGCCTGGCTCGAGATATCAAGCAACCGCAAAATCTGTGTCTTCTGCTCGAACAGATCAAAGGCACGCCGCAGATTGCCCATGTCGCTGGAGAAATCGCTCACGGCCAGCAGATTGCGTTCGCCAGAGATCACGACCTCGTCCTGAGCCTGGGTCCAAGCCTCGGACCCGACATTCACCGCCGCTTGCATGAGAGACGCGATCTCCCCACGCAGCACATCCACTTCCGACTTCAGGCGTTCTCGCACCTGCTCCATCGCCAACCCCGCGTAATGGGCATTCAGAAAATTGGAAGCTTCGATGAGTTGCGACTGCGAATAGTCGACTTCCGTGAAGATCACTCGGTTCTGCACGTCCCCCTCGGGGGAGACGATGATGACCAAGAACCTCCGCTCGGAGAGCCTTAAAAACTCAATGTGGCGGAACACCGACGTGCGCCGAGGGGCCATGACAACCCCGACGAACTGCGACAAGTTGGACAGCAGTTGCGCAGCATTGGCGATCACCTTTTGCGGCTGTTCGGGTGCCAGCTGAGGTGCAGTGAGCGGATCCCGCTGCACCGTCAGCATGGTGTCCACAAACAATCGATAGCCGCGGGCGGTGGGCACCCGCCCGGCAGACGTGTGCGGGCTGGCAATGAGCCCCAATTCCTCCAAGTCCGCCATCACATTGCGGATCGTCGCTGGCGACAAGTCCAGCCCCGAAGCACGCGACAGGGTCCGCGACCCGACGGGCTGGCCGTCGGCTATGTAGCGCTCGACCAGCGCTTTGAGCAACAACTTGGCACGGTCATCGAGCATGGAATGATTTTAATGATGTAATTTCGCGATGACGTCCAATTTCCGCCATGTGGCACTCATAGGCAAGTACCAGGCCGCATCAGCAGGCTCCGTGGGAGATAGCTCCCGTCAGGCCTTGGTGGACATTGCGCATTTTCTCGAGCGCCAGGGCTGCGAAGTGGTCTTCGAAGCCGAGACCGCAAGCAACACCGGGATCGGTCATTACCCCGTGCTGAACGTGGACGAGATAGGCCATCGATGCGACCTGGGTTTGGTCGTAGGAGGCGACGGTACCATGCTGGGCATTGGGCGGAGGCTCGCCCGCTTCGGAACACCCCTCATCGGGATCAACCAGGGCCGGCTGGGGTTTATCACCGACATTCCGCTCGATACGTACCAAGCCACGCTGCCGCCCATGCTGGAAGGCGAGTTTGAGGAAGACCTGAGACCACTCATGCACGCGACCGTCGTGCGTGATGGGCGGATCGTCTTCGAAGCCCTTGCGATGAACGACGTGGTGGTGAACCGGGGCGCAACGTCGGGTATGGTGGAGCTGCGGGTCAACGTGGGGGGATATTTTGTCGCCAACCAGCGGGCGGACGGTCTCATCATTGCATCGCCCACGGGCTCGACTGCCTATTCGTTGTCAGCCGGCGGCCCCATGCTGCACCCATCCATTCCGGGGTGGGTCCTTGTGCCCATCGCGCCGCACACGCTGTCCAATCGCCCCATCGTCCTTTCAGACGCCACGGAGGTCTCGGTGGAGGTGGTGAGTGGCCGGGACGTCAGCGCCAACTTTGATATGCAGTCGCTGGCCTCCCTGCTGCACGGAGACCGCATTCTGGTAACCCGCTCCGAGCACCGCGTGCGTTTTCTTCACCCCCGCGGATGGAACTACTTTGCCACCCTGCGCAAGAAGCTGCGCTGGAATGAGGGGGGCTCCTGACATGGCGCTGCGGCGAATCACCCTGCGTGACTTTGTCATCGTTCAATCCCTGGAGTTGGAACTGGGCGCAGGCTTTACGGTCTTGACCGGGGAAACCGGCGCAGGCAAATCCATCCTGATTGATGCGCTTCAGCTTGTGTTGGGCACTCGCGCGGATGCCGGGGTCGTTCGGGAAGGTGCCAACAAGACAGACATTTGCGCAGAGTTCGACTGTCCCGACCGGCTCCATTCGTGGCTGGAAGAAGCAGGGTTCGACATAGACGATCTCCTGCTCCTGCGACGGACTGTGGATGTCCAGGGAAAAAGCCGGGCATGGATCAACGGCACGCCAGCCACTGCGGCCCAGCTGCGGGCCTTGGGTGAAATGCTGCTGGACATCCACGGACAGCATGCATGGCAAAGCCTCACCAAACCCGACTCTGTTCGCGGTTTGCTCGACGCGTTTGCGGGCGCCGCGACAGACGATGCGGAAGCCTGCTGGACCCGGTGGCGCGCTGACCAGAAGGCGCTTGAGCAAGCCCGCATGGCCCAGGCGACCTTGCAGCAAGAGCGCGAGCGATTGCAATGGCAAATCGGTGAGGTGGAAAAGCTGGCGCCCGGCGACGGCGAATGGGACGAGCTTGAAGCACAGCACAAGCGCCTCTCGCACGCCCAGGCACTGTTGGATGGAGCGGAGGGCGCTCTCAATGCCCTTCAGGGCGACGATGCCGGTGCGTTGGGTGGGCTCTCGCGTGCCCATGCGCTTCTGCAGGGCCAAGAGCACATCGAACCTGAGTTTGCAAATCTTGCAGACATTCTTTCGTCCAGCCTGGCGCAAGCAGGCGATGTGGTGCACTCCCTGCAGTCGTACCTGCGGCATGCGGAAATCGACCCACAGCGCTTGGCGGAACTGGACACCCGCATTGCTTTGTGGATGACGCTGGCTCGCAAGTACAAGCGCACTCCCGCAGAGCTCCCCATGCTGCTGCGCAGTTGGAAGGAAGAGCTGCTGCGGCTGGACGCAGCGACAGACCTGCAACAACTGGAGACCGCAGAGACGGCCAGCGCCAAGGCATACCACGCATCCGCACGCGCTCTATCTCTGCTGCGCGCAAAGGCCGCACCGAAGCTTTCGCACGCCATCACACAGGCCATGCAGGGCCTGGGCATGGAGGGCGGGGTGTTCGAAGTGTCGGTCACGAAGACACACGACCCCTCCCCCAAAGGCATGGATGACGTAACCTTCCTCGTGGCGGGCCACCCCGGCATGACGCCCAAGCCGATTGGCAAAGTGGCCTCAGGGGGTGAGCTTTCGCGCATCTCGCTGGCCATTTCCGTAACGACCAGCGAACTGGGCATGGCCCCCACACTCATCTTTGATGAAGTGGACTCGGGCGTGGGCGGCGCCGTGGCGGAGACCGTGGGCCGGCTCATGCAGCAGTTGGGCTCGGACCGCCAAGTACTTGCGGTGACCCACCTGCCGCAAGTGGCGGCCTGTGCGCACCATCATCTGAAAGTGTCCAAACGAAAAGACTCTGCGGGCACTATCAGCACGGTTGTGGTGATACGGGATGAAAGCCGGGTTGCGGAGATCGCGCGCATGCTGGGAGGCGAACGCTCAACCAGCACCACCCTCGCCCACGCACGCGAGATGCTGGAGTTGGCACCCGCGCTGCCAGTTGGAGGCGACTGATGGCACTGGAAATCGTGCTGATCACCGGCATGTCGGGCTCGGGAAAGTCCGTGGCGCTCCACGCATTGGAAGATGCCGGGTACTACTGTGTCGACAACCTCCCCCCAGAGCTTTTGCCCGCCTTCGTTGCTCTGGAGCATCGCCATCACGGCAACCGGGTTGCCATCGCGATGGACGTTCGCAGCGCGACCTCCTTGCACCAGGTCCCACAGGAACTCAAGCGCCTTCGAAGCAACGGGGTTTCCGTGCAATCGATCTTTCTCGACGCCACCATCGACACCTTGGTGCGGCGTTTTTCTGAAACCCGGCGCCGCCACCCTCTTTCACACGATGACTTGCAGCAGGGTCGCCGGGCGCTTGTGCAGATCATCGAATTGGAACGTGAACTGCTGGCAGAGCTGCGAGAGCAATCGCACGTCATTGATACCAGTACGATCAGGGCGTCTCAGCTCCAGAGCTATGTCAAGAGCTTGCTCGTCACGAGCCGGGGGCAAATGACCCTGGTCTTCCAATCGTTCGCCTTCAAGCGGGGGATTCCGATGGACGCAGACTATGTCTTTGACGTGCGGATGCTGCCCAACCCCCACTATGAGCCTTCATTGCGCGAGTTGACCGGCCTGGACGAGCCGGTGGCGGATTTTCTGCGGCAGCAACCCGATGTTTCGCTCATGCAGGCGCACATTGAGCAGTTCCTCGCCCATTGGCTGGAAATGCTGGACAGAAATCATCGCAGCTACGTCACAGTGGCCGTCGGGTGCACTGGCGGCCAGCATCGCTCGGTGTACTTGGTAGAAAGATTGGCGGCGGTTTTAAGCAGCCGCTGGGCCACACTCAAACGGCACCGGGAACTGGATGGAAGATGAGGCGTAACCGCTGTTCACCACAGCTGCGCCTGCGTTGATCCGAGCAACTTGCGGACAGGGGTGGGCAACCCCATGGAAGGCCACTCGTCCGGACCAAACCAAGCGCCGTCCACCGCCAACTGTTCCGGAAAGCGCCCTGTCGCCAGGTGCGGGTGAAGATGCAAATCCCGATGTGTCAGCACGTGAAGAAATGGCTGGAGGTCGCTACATACTATGGTCGGCGCTTCGCCCACGTTGGCAAGAAACGCGTCCGCCGACGCGGCATCCGCAAAAACTGGTACGCAATACATCCCAGCCCAGATTCCCGAGGCTGGCCTGCGTTGTAGCCACACGCGGTGGTTCGGGTCACACAACACCAGCAGGTGCCAGGACTCCGATCGGCGTATCAACCGGCGAGTCCTTACAGGATACCGCTCGGGGTCCCCTCGCTCAAATGCTGCGCAGCGTGCCATGAGGGGACATCGCACGCATTCCGGTGCGCGCGGCGTGCAGACCGAAGCGCCCAAGTCCATCAGTCCCTGGGTGTAGCGCGGCATGCTGGTCTCTAGATCATTTTCCGGCAATAGCGCTTGTGCAGCACTCCAGAGCAGGCGCTCACTCTTTGCAAGTACAAGGTCTTCCTCAAACCCCAACACCCGCGTCAAGACTCGCCGAACGTTGGCGTCCAGGATGGGCACACGTTCAGAAAAGCAGAAGGCGGCTATCGCTCCAGCGGTGGATCGCCCGATGCCCGGCAAGGTTGCCAGCATTTCGGCCGTGCGTGGAAACTCACCCTCATGGTGCGTCACCACCTGCTGGGCGCAACGGTGCAGATTGCGAGCGCGGGTGTAGTAGCCCAGTCCGCTCCACAGGCCCATCACTTCATCCTGGCTCGCGTGCGCCAAGGCGGCTACATTGGGAAAGCGGCTCAGGAACCGCTCGTAGTAGTCGAGCACCGTTGCAACCTGCGTCTGTTGCAACATGATTTCCGACAACCACACCCGATAAGGATCGCGGGTCTGTTGCCATGGAAGGTGATTGCGCCCATGGGATGCCTGCCAGGCAACGACCAGTTCGGCAATCCCCTCTGTTTGCGACCTGCTGCTCATGCAGGCAGGGGATCGCCGCCCGTGGTCACGGCATTAACGCCCGGCAACGCAATCAGCTGGGCAGTCAGTTCCTGCAACCTGCGCTCCAACTGTCCCAGTTCTTCCTCGTTGGCTTCGATTTCAGAAATACGCTCCACCAACCCGCTGGCCGCCTGCTGGATGCGGTCCACCGCTTCAATGCGGCGCGAAAAACTGCGGCGGCGTTCCCGCAACTGCGCGTCCAGCTGCGCCGTGGCGGACTTGCTCCACAGTTCCAGGTCATTGGCCGCCGATTCATACACCGTTCGCAAACGCATGGCCAACGCACGAACCAGGCGCTCAGAGAACTCGGGCTGCGCCAGCTTCAACGCATTGCTCATGCCCAGGTACTGGAGATGGCTCTGCTCGATCTGGTTCAAGTCCTGGATAAAGTGCTCGAGTTGCGGCGGCGCTGGCACTTGCAGGGAAAAGCCGAACTCGGCGTTCAGTTGCCGGAAGGTCCCCCCCAGCATGGCCTGGATTTCAGTCCCCGACGCCTGGGCTTTGTCCAGCGTAGCGCGCAGGCTGTCAAAAGTCTGGAGATAGATCTTCTTGACCCCCAGTTTGAGCCCCTTCTGCTGCAGGGTTTGGGCCAGTTCGGAGAGTTCTGCCTTCAGGGCCTTGGCGCCTAGCTGCTGGAACACTTCGCGAAGCAGCTTCAGATGCACGGCGCGTACCGCCTGTATTTTGGACGTGCTCAAATCAAACTCGCGCTGCTCCTGCTCGATACGGTGACGCATCGACTCGATCACGGACGCATTTTTGCCCCGGAGACTTCGCAGCTCAGCCATCTGGTCATCGAGGTCCCTCCGGCGAATGTTGATGACCCGCGACGTCTCAACGCGCAAGTTGGACACCCCATTGGCCACCGCCGCGCGCAAAATGGACTGCCGCCGGCCCATGATGCCCTTGGCCAATACCTCTTCGAGAACCGGCAAGCCACTGCTCTCCAGCAAAAGATCATCGGCCGTGATCTTGGCCACCAGTCCTTTTTGCGCAGAAACGGGTACCACCCGGTCCAACGGAATGCCCAGCACTTCTGCCGAGGTCCGACACTGGCGCTCTAGCTGTGCCTGCACCTGCTCGGCGGAGTTGAGCGTGTCCCAGAGCGTGTCGATCTTGTTGAGCACCACCAGTCGGGCGTCCACGCTTTCCACCGAGGTAGCAAGGTGCTCACGCCAGATCGACAAATCGGACCGGGTGACACCCGTGTCCGCTCCAAGAATGAAAACGACTGCATGCGCTTGCGGAATCAGATTGACGGTGAGTTCCGGCTCGGCACCCACGGCATTGAGCCCTGGCGTATCCAGAATCACCAGCCCTTGCTTGAGCAAAGGGTGCGGGATGTTGATAAGGGCATGGCGCCATTTGGGCACTTCCACCAACCCATCCGCATCGGGAACCGGATTCTCGTCCACCAGATCGTCGTGCCAAAAGCCCAACGCTCGCGCATCGTCCAGGCTGACCTTGCGCACTTCCGATACCTTTTCCAGCGCCTTGGCGATCTGGTCAGCATCCCCTACGGTCAGGGGGATTTCCTCCCAGCGGTCGGTCTTGACCCGCCACTCCGCCAAGCTTTGCATCTGCAGGCGGGTTTCGATGGGCAGCAAGCGCAGGCTTGGGGGCGAGCTGGCGTCGTAACCGAGCTCCGTCGGGCACATCGTGGTGCGCCCTGCACTGGCGGGCATGATGCGTCGACCGTAGTCTGCAAAGAAAATCGCGTTGATCAGCTCGGATTTGCCACGCGAAAACTCTGCCACAAAGGCCACCATGACCTTGTCGCTTCGGACTTGGTCCTCCAGCCGCTGCAGCCGCTCCTGAACGGCAGCGTCCATCAGCTCATGGGAGGCCATCCACTCAGCCAGCCGCTTGAGTTGATGGGCGAACTCACGTCGCCAGACGCCGTGCTGGTCGAACTGTTCGTTGAAGGAAGGTCCCACTTTGCTCCCGGAGATCTATAGACGACCCGCCAAGCGGGTAAACACAAAATATAGCATCGAGTGTCCACTCAATCCCAGAAGGCCCGTGTCTGGGAATTCCCTGCACGAATAGCGCTGAACAAGCGTCCGCTTCGGATCTGGAGCCGCTGCAAGGCGGCAAGCACAGCAACTATTGCGAGCATTGGCAGCATCGCAGCCCGCCCCAGCCCGCAAATGCACACGTCGCGGTGATTCTTGCAAAGGACCCCTAGCGATCAAGGGCGCTGGCATCCCTGGCAGAAGTAAGTGCTACGCTGCCCCTGCCGGATGGCTCGAATCAGCCCGCCACACACCAGGCACGGGGCGCCTTCACGGCCGTAGACGTTGGCCTGGGTCTGAAAATGTCCCGCAGAACCGTCGGCGCTTGAAAAGTCCCGCAGCGTGCTGCCGCCCATTTCGACGGCCCTGGCGAGGACGGACTGGATGGCGGCGTGTAGTTTCTGCGCGCGCTGAGGGCCAATACGCGACGCCACGGTGGTCGGCCGGATGCCAGCGAGGAAAAGCACTTCCGATGCGTAGATGTTTCCAACCCCCACCACCAGCTTGCCACTCAATAGCAACTGCTTGATGGGCATCCGGCTCTTTTTCAGGCCGGCCCGAAACATCTCCAGGGAAAACCCCGCTGACAGCGGCTCCACGCCCAGCGTACCCAGCAGCTTTGCTGCGACAGGGTCCTGCTCGGCCCTGGCATACACGACCGCCCCAAAGCGGCGTGGATCGTGCAAACGTAGCGTTCCCTGGGTAGTCACCAAATCGAAATGATCGTGGACACCTGCAGGGGGGAGATCGCTGGCAAATCGGAGGCTGCCGGACATTCCCAGGTGGATGAGAACCACCCCGTCACTGATGTCGGCCAGAAGATATTTCCCTCGCCGACGCAGCCCCTCAACCCGCTGCCCTACCAAGGTGTCGGGCGCACAGCCCAACGGCCAGCGCAAGGGCTTTCCCAGATAGACCGCCTCGATGCGAGCGCCGGTAATGCCGTCGGCAAGACTTCGGCGAGTCACTTCGACTTCAGGTAACTCGGGCATACAAAGACCACGACATCGAGTGAACAGGCATGGATTATTATGGCCCGATGGTGTTATTTCAGAGCTTTCGGATCGCTTCACTGGCCGCGGTGATGGCGCTGGCAATGCATGCTGCAGGGGCGCAATCGGTGGGCGCAGAGGCGAACTCTGCCGAGAACCAACCAGCGGTGGAATCCAACCCGGCTCTTGACGCAGAGCTCTTCTACGAGATTTTCCTGGGTGAAGTCAGCGCGCGGACCGGTGATCCGGGAGCCGGTTATGCATTCATGCTTGAGGCTGCGCGTCGCAGCGCTGATGGGCAGCTCTACCAGAGGGCGGCCGATATCGCACTGCAGGCGAGATCAGGCGATTACGCCCTGGCAGCCGCAAAGGCCTGGAAGGAAGCGCTGCCCGAGTCCCGGGAGGCAAACCGCTACGTGCTTCAAATTTTGGTGGCGCTCAACCGGATTGGCGAAACGCCCGATTTGCTGCGTCAGGAACTGGCGCAATCGTCACCGCGCGCCAAGACATCCACGCTGGCCGCGCTGCCGCAGATGTATGGCCGGGCTAGTGATAAGGTGCTTGCCGCCAAAGTGGTGGAAGCCGCACTGGTGGATGAACTCGTGCACCCCGCTACTGGGCCGCTGGCCTGGGTGTCGTTGGGGCGCATCCGATTGGCGGCAGGATCCAAGGCTGGCGCCTTGGAGGCAGCGCGGAAGGCACAGGCCCTGGACAAGGCCAATGAGGGCGCCGTCAGGTTGGCACTGGAGCTACTGGAAGAGAACACTCCGGAGGCCGAGCCCCTGGTGACCGAGTCACTCGCTGAACGGTCCGTACCAGAGCTTCGGATGGCGTACGCACGCGTGCTTCTGGGCCTGCAACGTTACACCGACGCTGCCCGGCAGCTCGAACTCGCAACGCAGGAAAAGCCCGATCTGGTAGAGCCCTGGCTGGTACTGGCGACTCTTCAGCTGCAGGACAACCGCCTCGCAGCCGCGGAAGCTGCGCTCCAGCGCTTCATGGATCTCGTCTCAGCAGCCCCCGATGCCGAACTGCGCCAGAAAGGGCTGACGCAGGCCTACCTGCTCCATGCCCAGATCGCCGAGAAAAAGCAGGACTTTGCGGCTGCAGAAGCGTGGCTTGCGCGCATCGACAACGCGGAAGAAGTCTTCACTGCACAAACCCGGCGCGCGTCCCTGCTCGCACGCCAAGGCAAGGTCGACCAGGCAAGGGCGCTGCTGCGCTCCCTGCCCGGCACTACGCTTGATGACAAGCGCACCAAACTCTTGGCAGAAGTGCAATTGCTGCGCGAAATGCGGCTCTACCAGGACGCCTACGCTATCCAGGGAGAACTCGTCGCCCTGGCACCCGATGACACCGAACTGGTCTATGACCGGGCGATGCTCGCTGAGAAGGCGGGCCAGCCCGACACCATGGAGCGGCTGCTGCGGGAAATCATTGCAAAGAAGCCCGAGCACTACCATGCCTACAACGCGCTCGGCTACTCGCTCGCGGACCGCGGCGTGCGTCTCGCCGAGGCCAAGCAGCTGATTCTCAAAGCGCTGGAATTCGCACCCAACGACCCCTTCATCGGCGACAGCCTGGGGTGGGTCGAATTTCGGATGGGCAATCTGGTGGAGGCTCGGCGACTGCTCGAGTCCGCCTACAAGGCACGCGCCGACGTCGAAATTGCGGCCCACCTCGGGGAGGTGCTCTGGACCCTGGGCGACAAGGAAGCCGCCATGCGGATCTGGAAAGAAGGCCAGCGCACAAGCCCCGACAACGAAACGTTGAAAGAGACCCTGAAACGGCTGGGGGCCAGCCTTTGACGCCAGACCAACTGCTCGCGGCGGTGCGAATGGCTGGGTGTTTTCCGGTGCGATCGCGTCTCTCGCGCTTTCCTCTGTTCCTTGCGCGGTTCGTGCGGCTGCTCGTGTGGTGCGCTTTCCCGCTCTGGTTGCTGGGCTGCGCGCAGCCTCCGCAACAGGTCGCTGGCGGACAAGACGCTTGGAGTGGCCGCATTTCGCTGCAAGTGGACGGCCAAGCGTCGCAATCATTCTCTGCGGCATTTGAACTGTACGGTGACGTCCGGAAGGGTGGGCTGGTACTGATCAGCCCATTGGGCAATCGCCTGGCACAGCTGGAATGGCAAGATGGCCACGCGCAATTGGCAACCGCGCAAGAAACGCGGACCTCGCATTCGCTGGACGCGCTGCTGGAAGACGTGACAGGCACGCCAATCCCGGTCGCAGCCCTGTTTCAGTGGCTCAAGGGCGTTCATTCAACCACGCCCGGCTGGCGCGCCGACCTCTCCAACCTGGAGCAGGGACGGCTGGTGGCTCACCGCGATGAGCCCGCACCACAAGCCACCTTGCGCCTCGCACTGACGCGCTAACCTCTTCCTTTTTTGTGTCTCCAGTGGCCATGCATTCGCTGTATGACGTGCCTGCCCCGGCAAAGCTCAACCTTTTTCTACATATCACTGGCCAACGCGCCGATGGATACCACTTGCTGCAGTCTGTCTTCATGCTGGTGGACTGGTGCGACACACTGCATTTCGAGCGCAGCAGGAATGCCACCATCACGCGCGAAGATCTCGGTATTGCCTTGCCGGAAGTCGACCTAACCTTGCGGGCAGCGCGTGCCCTCCAGGAAGCCACCGGCTGCAGCCAAGGTGCGCGCATCGGCGTTCTCAAGAGCATCCCGTCGCAAGCTGGGATGGGCGGCGGCTCATCGGACGCGGCGACCACCCTCCTTGCGCTCAATCGGCTCTGGGGACTGAACCTGCCGCGCGCTGCACTGGAGAGGATCGGCCTGACCTTGGGTGCCGATGTGCCGTTTTTTTTACGTGGACACAACGCGTGGGTAGAGGGAATTGGTGAGACAATCACGCCGCTTGAGAAAAAGCACCAAGTACCGCCAGCGCGCTTTGCCATCGTGAAGCCTGCAGCAGGCCTGGAGACAAAAACAATTTTTTCGTCACCAAGTTTGAAACGCGATTCAGATAGTGCTACAATCTTAGGCTTTGCTGCAGCACACTTTGACTTCGGTCGAAATGACTTGCAGCCAGTCGCCCAGGCCCTTTGCCCGCAGGTTACCGAAGCCATCGAATGGCTCGCTGAACGCGGTTTGCAAGGCAGGATGACGGGCTCAGGCAGTGCAGTGTTTGCGCAAATGCCACATGCGATAGATTTGAACGGAGCCCCGGCGGGCTGGCAGGTCAAAGCATGTGAAAATCTGATGATTCATCCACTGGCGGGATGGACATGAGAAGCAAATTAAGGTGAGCTGCCTTCGGCAGTTGACCTGTGTAGGGGAGTCGCCAAGCTGGTTAAGGCACCGGATTTTGATTCCGGCATGCGAAGGTTCGAATCCTTCTTCCCCTGCCAAACATCTTCTCGCATACGGGCTTTTTTTCAGATTGCTGGGACTCTCATGCAAGCCAACCAACCCGACTTCATGGTTTTCACCGGCAATGCCAATCCTGGCATGGCAGCTGAAATTGCCCAACACCTCGGTACCCCTCTGGGCGCTGCCGATGTGGGCCGATTCTCCGACGGTGAAGTCACCGTTGAAATCAAGCAAAACGTCCGTGCACGGGATGTTTTCGTGGTGCAGTCCACCTGCGCACCCACCAACGAAAACCTGATGGAACTGCTGATCATGGTGGACGCGCTCAAGCGCGCTTCTGCCGAGCGCATCAGCGCGGTGATTCCCTACTTCGGCTATGCCCGCCAAGATCGCCGGCCACGCTCCACGCGCGTTCCCATCACCGCCAAGGTGGTGGCCAACATGCTCCAGGCCGTGGGCGTCGCCCGTGTGTTGACCATGGACCTGCATGCCGACCAGATCCAGGGCTTCTTCGACATTCCCGTCGACAACATCTATGCATCGCCTGTGCTGCTGGGCGACCTGCGCCAGAAGAACTACGAAGACCTCATCGTGGTGTCGCCCGACGTGGGTGGCGTGGTGCGCGCCCGTGCGCTGGCTAAGCAACTCAACTGTGACCTGGCCATCATCGATAAGCGCCGTCCGAAGGCGAATGTGTCGGAAGTGATGCACGTGATCGGCGAGATCGAAGGCCGCAACTGCGTGATCATGGACGACATGATCGACACCGCCGGTACGCTGGTAAAGGCGGCCGAGGTGCTCAAGGAACGCGGCGCCAAGAGCGTGTATGCCTATTGCACGCACCCTATTTTTTCTGGTCCTGCCATCGAACGCATTGCACAGGGCACGGCCCTCGATGAAGTGGTCGTGACCAACACCATCCCGCTGAGCGACAACGCCCGCGGATGCGCCAAGATTCGCCAACTCTCCGTGGCCCCGCTGATCGCAGAAACGATCCAGCGCATTGCCAAGGGTGAGTCGGTGATGAGCCTGTTCTCGGACCAGGACAACCTGTTCTGACCTGCTCCCGCTGGGAGTGGGCGGAACCGGTAGCGCACAAGCCTCCCTCGGGAGGCTTGTTGTCTGTTCGGGAACACCGTGGTGGGCGGCAAGCATGCCGCACGCCTTTTTTGAAACAGAGGACGACTGGTCGCGGTCGCCTCTCTCCAGGAGCTAACTATGAACTTCGTCGCTTTTGAGCGCGCCAAGCAGGGTACGGGTGCGAGCCGCCGTCTGCGCAATTCGGGCAAGACGCCTGGCATCGTGTACGGTGGTGCCGCCGAGCCCCAACTGATCGAGGTGGACCACAATGCCCTGTGGCACGCCCTCAAGAAGGAAGCTTTCCACTCCAGCGTGCTGGACATGGAAGTTGCCGGCAAGACCAGCAAGGTGCTGCTGCGTGACGTGCAATACCACCCCTACAAGCAACTCGTGCTGCACATCGACTTCCAGCGCGTGGACGAGAAGACCAAGCTGCACATGAAGGTGCCACTGCACTTCTCGGGCGCTGAAGAATCGCCCGCCGTGAAGGTCGACAAGTGCATGGTCAACCCCGTCGTGAACGAACTGGACGTGACCTGCATGCCTTCGGACCTGCCCGAGTTCATCGCAGTGGACCTGTCCACGCTGGAAAAGGGTTCTTCCCTGCACCTGAAGGACATCAAGCTGCCCAAGGGCGTGACGCCCAAGGTGCGCGGCGGTCAAAACAACAACCCCGTGCTGGTGTCGGTGGTGCCTCCTGTGGTGGTCGTCGAGACCCCTGCGGAAGCCGCACCTGCTGCCGATGCCAAGGGCAAGGGCAAGGGCAAGAAGTAATCGGCCCGTTGCCGGACCAGCTTCTTCCTCAACGGTCATCCCGCATCGCGGTCCTGACCTGACCTTTGACGGCCCACCCTGCGTGGGCCGTTTTCATTGGTGCACTGAGGCAGCGTGCCGCGCTCAGGAACGCGCGCGCCGTAAGCGCCCCCTCCCCGTCACCCGTTCGGCCTTCTCTGCAGCGGCGGGCGCCCGCCCCCCTCCCGCGCACGGATAATTCCCAAATGATCAAGCTGTTTGTAGGCCTTGGAAACCCTGGGCCGGACTACGAGGCCACCCGCCACAACGCCGGCTTCTGGTGGATTGACGCGTTGGCGCGCGAACTGAAAGTCACTCTGCTGCCCGAGCGCAGCTACCACGGCCTGGTGGCGCGCACCACGGTGCACGGGCAAAGCGTGTGGCTGCTGGAGCCCCAGACCTTCATGAACCTTTCGGGGAAGTCCGTGGCATCGCTGGCGCGCTTTTTCAAGATTCAGCCCGAAGAGATCCTGGTGGTGCACGACGAGCTCGACATTCCGCCGGGCCAAGTCAAGCTCAAGCGGGGCGGCAGCCACGCCGGGCACAACGGCCTGCGCGACATCCACAGCCAGCTGGGTTCGCCCGACTACTGGCGTCTGCGCGTGGGCATTGGCCACCCGGGCGTGAAAAGCGAAGTGGCCAACTGGGTGCTCAAGAAACCCGCCCCGGACCAGCGCACGCTGATCGAAGACAGCATCGCGCATTCGCTGAAAGCCTACCCGGCCATGCTGGCCGGCGAGATGGACAAAGCCACCCTGCTCATCCACACCACCAAACCGCCCCGCCCCAAGCCACCTCGCCCCGTAGAGGATTGAACGGACGGATGCTACTCTTTTTATAGCATCACGCGCTTGCCAGATGAGCGCCAAAGGCTAAAAACACATTAAATCAACCGGCGGTGGAAACCTGCAGGCGCTGGAACTTCTGCCAGAGGGTCTCCCGGCTCTCGATGTGCTGCGGGTTCACCGGAATGCAGGCCACGGGGCAGACCTGCACACACTGGGGCTCGTCAAAATGCCCCACGCATTCCGTGCACTTGCCGGGGTCGATTTCGTAGATCTCCTGCCCCAGGTAGATGGCCTGGTTGGGGCACTCGGGCTCGCAGACGTCGCAGTTGATGCATTCGTCGGTAATCATCAGTGCCATACGACCTCCGGAGGGGCTGAGCCGAAAACGATGGCGAAAGGGTGCGCTGCGCGTTGCATGCTCCGTATTATCCCGCGCCGACGGCATGTGCCTTGCATGCCACACTGCAACCCACCACTGCTGACGGGGATGTGTTTGCCGTTATGCTGTGTATACACATTAATTTTCTGCCAGCGCGTCCCACCCACTGTCCTCTTCTTTCCTGCGCACTCCATGGGTCTGTTTTTTCTCAAACGGTTGGCCACACTGGTCGCGACATTGATCGGCGCCTCCGTCGTCGTGTTCCTGGTGCTGGAAATCCTTCCGGGCAATGCTGCCCAGATGCTGATGGGTCCCGATGCCTCGCCCGAGGCAGTCGCCGCGCTGGCGGCCAAGCTGGGGCTGGACCAGCCCGCCGGCGCGCGCTACTGGCAGTGGGTCAGCGGCTTGGTCGTGGGCAACATGGGCGACAGCTATGCCTACGGCTCGCCCGTGCTGGACCTGGTGCTGGAGCGCCTGGCCCTGACCGTGCCCCTGGCGCTGATGGCCATGGTCATCACCACCGTGCTGGCGCTGGCGGCGGGCGTGTACGCCGCGGCCCGCCACAACAAGCTGGGCGACGTGGGCGTGATGACGCTGGCGCAGATCGGCATCGCGATTCCCAACTTCTGGTTCGCCATCCTGCTGATCCTGCTCTTTTCGGTGAAGCTGCAGTGGTTCTCGGCCGGCGGCTTTCCGGGCTGGACGGAAGATGCCGGCGGCAGCCCGCTCGAAGCCCTCAAGGCGCTGCTGCTGCCCGCCATTGCGCTGGCCGTGGTGCAGGCGGCCATCCTGGCGCGCATCACGCGCTCGGCCGTGCTGGAGGTGCTGCGCGAGGACTTCGTGCGCACCGCGCGGGCCAAGGGCCTCTCGCAGCGCGCGGCGCTGTGGGGCCATGTGCTGCGCAACGCGATGATCCCCGTGGTCACCGTGATGGGGCTGCAGTTTGCCTCGCTGCTGGCGGGCACCATCGTGGTGGAGAACGTGTTCTACCTGCCGGGCCTGGGCCGGCTGATCTTCCAGTCCATCTCCAACCGCGACCTCATCGTGGTGCGCAACTGCGTGATGCTGCTTGCGGCCATGGTCATCGTGGTGAACTTCGTGGTGGACGTGCTGTACGCGGTGATCGACCCGCGCGTGAAGGCTTCCGACATCTGATCTGATCGATCCCTCCCCATGAGCGCCGCCATTTCCCCCCCCTCCTCCACCACTGCCCCCGCCGCCGCGCCCAGCGGGCTGCGGCGCGCGCTGCGCCACAGCAGCTTTGTCATCGGCGCGGTGCTGTCGCTGCTGCTGCTGGCCACAGCGGCCTTGTCGCTGGTGTGGACACCCTGGTCCCCCTACGAGATGGACCTGGCGAACAAGCTGGCGGGCCCGTCCGCCCGGCACTGGCTGGGCACCGATGCCTTCGGGCGCGACGTGGCGTCGCTGGTGATGGTGGGCGCGCGCAACTCCATCCTGGTGGGCGTGATCGCGGTGGGCATTGGCCTGTCCATCGGCACGGCGCTGGGCCTGCTGGCCGCGGCCAAGCGGGGCTGGGTGGAAGAGATCATCATGCGGCTGGCCGATTTCACGTTCGCCTTCCCGGCGCTGCTGCTGGCCATCATGATGACGGCCGTGTTCGGGGCGGGCATCGTCAACTCCATCATCGCCATCGGCATCTTCTACATCCCCACCTTCGCGCGGGTCACCCGCGCCTCAGCCAACGCCGTGTGGGCGCGCGAATACATCCTGGCCGCGCGCGCCTGCGGCAAGGGCAGCTGGCGGATCACGCTGGAGCATGTGCTGCCCAACATCCTGTCGGTGCTAATCGTGCAGACCACCATCCAGTTCGCACTGGCCATCCTGGCCGAGGCCGCCCTGTCGTACCTGGGCCTGGGCACGCAGCCGCCCCAGCCGTCATGGGGCCGCATGCTCAGCGAGGCGCAGACGCTGATGTTCCAGGCGCCGCTGCTGGCCGTGTGGCCAGGGGTGGCGATTGCGCTGGCGGTGCTGGGCCTGAACCTGTTGGGCGATGGACTGCGCGACCTGCTGGACCCCCGCCTCTCGCGCAAGCGTTGACCCCGCCAAGAAGCCTCCCAGACCCCACGATGTCCCTGTTAGAAGTCTCCAACCTCCGCATCCGCCTGCAGACGCACCGGGGCCCCGCCGACGCCGTGCGCGGCGTGAGCTTTTCGCTGGCCCGCGGTGAAACCCTGGGCCTGATCGGCGAATCGGGCTGTGGCAAGTCCATCACCGCCATGTCGCTCATGGGCCTGCTGCCCGAGAGTGCACAGGTCACCGGCAGCATCCGCTTTGACGGCCAAGAGCTGGTGGGCCGCACCGATGCGCAGATGTGCCAGTTGCGCGGCAACCGCATTGGCATGGTGTTCCAGGAGCCCATGACGGCGCTCAACCCCGTGCACACCATTGGCCGCCAGGTGGCCGAGCCGCTGCGCCTGCACCGGGGCATGGACGCGGCCAGCGCCCGCAAGGAGGCCATTGCGCTGCTGGACCGCGTGGGCATTCCCAACGCGGCGCAGCGCATCGATGCCTATCCGCACCAGTTTTCCGGCGGGCAGCGCCAGCGCATCACCATTGCGATGGCGCTGGCCTGCGGGCCCGACCTGCTGATTGCCGACGAGCCCACCACGGCGCTGGATGTGACCATCCAGCAGCAGATCCTGGACCTCATCAGCGACCTGGTGGCCGAACGCAACATGGCCATGATCCTGATCTCGCACGACCTGGGCGTGATCTCGCAGAACGTGGACCGCATGATGGTGATGTACGGCGGCAGCGTGGTGGAGAGCGGCTCCACCGCATCCGTTTTCTCGGCCATGGCGCACCCCTACACCCGGGGCCTGTTTGCGGCGCGCCCCCACCTGGGTGCCGTGCATGCGCCGGGCCAGCGCCCGCGCCTGTCCACCATTCCCGGCACGGTGCCCGAGCTGGTGGACTTGCCTGCGGGGTGCCCGTTTGCCGGCCGCTGCAGCTACACCATCGACGCCTGCCATCACGAGCCGCCCCCTGTCACGGTTGTGGCCACCGATGCTGACGGTGACCACGCTGTGCGCTGCCTGCGCCGCGAAGCCATTGCCGAAGCCCGCAGCGTGGAGGTGGCAGCATGAGCGACATCCAACATCAGACCGGCCCGCTGCTCCAGGTGACCGACCTGGTGCGCGAATACACGCTGCCGCGCGAGCACCTCTTCCGCCCGCCAGGCACGGTGCAGGCCCTCAACGGCGTGAGCTTTTCCATCGCCGCAGGCCGCAGCCTGGGCGTGGTGGGCGAATCGGGCTCGGGCAAGTCCACGCTGGCACGGCTGGCGATGGCGCTGGATACGCCCACTTCCGGCACGGTGGAGCTGCTGGGCCGCAACCTGCACCAGCTGCCCACCGAGCAGCTGCGCCAGGCGCGGCGCGACTTCCAGATGGTGTTCCAGGATCCGTATGGCTCGCTGGACCCGCGCCAGACGGTGGAGCGCATCGTCACCGAGCCGCTGCAGGCGCAAGGCCAGACCACGCGCGCCGAGCAGCGCGAGCAGGCCGGGCAGGTGCTGGCCCAGGTGGGCCTGCGCACCAACGACCTGGGCAAGTACCCGCATGAGTTTTCCGGCGGCCAGCGCCAGCGCATCGCCATTGCGCGCGCCCTGATCACGCGGCCCCGCCTCATCGTGGCGGACGAGCCCGTGAGCGCGCTCGATGTGTCGGTGCAGGCCCAGGTGCTCAACCTGATGCAGGACCTGCAGCAGCAGTTCGGCATCACCTACATGCTCATCAGCCACGACCTCGCGGTGGTCAACCACCTGTGCGATGAGGTGGTGGTGCTGTACCAGGGGCGCATCGTCGAGCGCGGCTCGCCGGGCGAGCTGTTCCGCAACGCGCAGCACCCGTACACCCAGTCGCTGGTGGGTGCCGTGCCGCAGGTGTTGCCGGGCCGCGCACGGGCCCGCAGGGCGGCTGCCGCGGCCGCAGCAGCAACGGCAAAAACCGCATAACCCAATCCACGCGCAATGGTGTAAAACGCTCCCGTCCCCCCCCGGTAACAAATTGCATATTCGCGCCGGGGCCCTCGTTGGTTTTTTTGTCTGGAGAGTCCGAACATGCTGAACCGCCGCACCGTCCTTGCCACTGGCGCGATTGCCGCCGTGCCCCTGACCACCTCCCTCAGCGCCCTGGCGCAGAGCCGCAAAGATGCAGTGACGCTGGCGATGACGCTGGAGCCCCCGGGCCTGGACCCGACGGCGGGCGCGGCCTCGGCCATCGCGGAGATCGTGCAGTACAACATCTTCGAGACCCTCACCAAGATCAACCCTGACGGCAGTGTTTCGCCCCTGCTGGCCGAGAGCTGGGAGGTCTCGCCCGACCTCAAGACCTACACCTTCAAGCTGCGCCGCGGCGTGAAATTCAGCAACGGCGAACCCTTCACCGCTGCCGCCGTCAAGTTCTCGTTCGACCGCGCAGGCGGCGAGAAGAGCACCAACAAGGACAAGCGCACCTTCGCGGGCCTGACCACGCAAGTGGTGGACGACTACACCGTCGTGCTGCTCAACAAAGAAATCGACCCCGACCTGCTGTTCGTGCTGGGCCAGGCCACGTCCATCATCGTGGAGCCCAAGAGCGCCGACAGCAATGCCACCAAGCCCGTGGGCACCGGCCCCTACCAGCTGCAGGCGTGGAACAAGGGCTCGTCGGTGGTGCTCACGGCCTGGGCCGACTACCGCGATGCCAAGGCCATCAAGATCAAGCGCGCCACGTTCCGCTTTATCTCCGACCCCGCCGCCCAGGTCGCCGCCCTGCTGGCTGGCGACGTGGATGCCTTCCCGCGCGTCACGCCACGCAGCGTGGCGCAGTTCAAGGCCAACCCCAAGTTCCAGGTGGTGGTGGCCGGCTCGCGTGCCAAGACCATCCTGGCCATCAATAACGGCAAGAAGCCGCTGGATGACGTGCGCGTGCGCCGCGCCATCGCCGCGGCCATCGACCGCAAGGCCGTGATCGAAGGCGCGGGCGACGGCTACGGCGCGCCCATCGGCAGCCACTACGTGCCGGGCGCGTTCGGCTACGTGGACACCACGGGCGTGAACCCCTACGACCCCGACAAGGCCAAGAAGCTGCTGGCCGAAGCCGGCATCAAGACCCCGCTGGAACTGACCATGACGCTGCCGCCCACGCCCTACGCCCGCCAGGGCGGCGAGGTGGTGGCCGCGCAGCTGGCCAAGGTGGGCATCGTGGCCAAGATCCAGAACGTGGAATGGGCGCAGTGGCTGTCGGGCACCTACGGCAGCAAGAACTACGACCTGACCATCATCAGCCACGTGGAGCCGTTCGATCTGGGCAACTTCGCCAAACCCGACTACTACTGGGCCTACAACTCGCCCAAGTTCAACGACCTGTTCAACCAGATCAAGAACGCCGCCCGCCCCGCCGACCGCGCCCGCCTGCTGGGCGATGCGCAGCGCCTGCTGGCCGAGGACTCGGTGCACGCCTTCCTGTACTCCAACCAGTGGATCACGGTGGCGAACAAGAACCTCAAGGGCTTGTGGAAGGACATGCCGGTGTTCGTGAACGACCTGTCGGCGCTGTCCTGGAGTTGAGATCGGACACCCCCTGAGTCGCTTCGCGCCGTCCCCCCGCTCTTGCATGGCTGCGCCATGCGGGCAGGGGGACGCAGCCCTCGCTGCGGGGCGGCCCTTGCTCGGCTGCCTGCGACTGGGCCGCGCCAGTACCCAAGGCTACGAGCGGTGCCAGCGCGTTGGATACCTGAACCATTAGCTCCTAAATAGATAGCTGCTAGCGCTTACTGGATAAGTGCTAACGGCCATTTTTACTTGTAAGACCCTGCCATGACCGCCCTGCACGACCTCCCCGCCCACGAACTGTTGGCCGCCTACCGCCAGCGCACGCTCTCGCCCGTGGAGGTCACAGAGGCCGTGTTGGCGCACATCGAGCGGTGGGAGCCGCACATCCGCGCCACCTACCTGCTGCGGCCCGAGGCCGCGCTGGCCCAGGCCCGTGCATCGGAAGCGCGCTGGCTGCGCGGCGCACCGCAGGGGTTGCTGGACGGCGTGCCCAGCACCATCAAGGAAAACATCGCCACCGAGGGCGACCCCGTGCCGCTGGGCACGGCCGCCGTGGAGCTGGCGCCCGCCCCCGCCGACGCGCCGCCCGCCGCCCGCATGCGCGAGGCCGGCGCCATCATGGTGGCCAAGACCACCATGCCCGACTACGGCATGCTGTCCTCGGGCCTGTCGTCGTTCCACCCGCTCTCGCGCAACCCGTGGGACGTGCGCAAGGGCCCGGGCGGCTCCAGCGCCGGCGGGGGCGCGGCGGCAGCCGCGGGCTACGGCCCGCTGCACATCGGCACCGACATCGGCGGCTCGCTGCGGCTGCCCGCCAGCTGGTGCGGCATCTTCAGCCTGAAACCCAGCCTGGGCCGCATCCCCATCGACCCGCCCTACACCGGCCGCGCCGCGGGCCCCATGACGCGCACCGTGGCGGATGCCGCGCTGATGATGCAGGTGCTGAGCCAGCCCGACGTGCGCGACAGCATGAGCCTGCCCGCGCAGGACATCGCCTGGGGCCAGTTCAACCAGGGCGCCGAGCGCCTGCGTGGCCTGCGCATCGGCCTGCTGCTGGACGCCGGCTGCGGCCTGCCCGTGGAGCCCGAGGTGAAAGCCGCCGTCGAGCACGCGGCCCGCCTGATGGAGCGCGCGGGCGCCACCATCGTGCCCATGGCACCGTTCATGACGCAGGCCATGCTCGATGGCATGGACCACTTCTGGCGCATGCGCTCGCACATCGACCTGCAGGCCCTGCCCGCCCAGCGGCGCGCCAAGGTGCTCCCCTACATCCGCGCCTGGGCTGACAGCGCGGCCGGCATGAGCGGCACGGAGGTCTTCAACGCCAGCCACCAGTTCCACCTGACACGGGTGAACACCGTGAAAGCCTGCAGCGCGTTCGACTATGTGATCTCGCCCGTGGCCCCCAATGTCGCCTTCCAGGCCGAACTGCCTTCGCCCACCAACGATCCGCTGCGGCCGCTGGAGCACATCGGCTTCACCGTGCCCTACAACATGTCCGAGCAGCCTGCGGCCTCGGTCAACTGCGGCTACACCAGCGCCGGCCTGCCCATCGGCCTGCAGATCGCCGGTGCGCGCTTTGACGACCTGGGCGTGTTGCAGGTCGCGCATGCCTTCGAGCAGATCCGCGATCCGCAGCGCCCCTGGCCCGAGCCCCCCGCGGCATGAGGGCGCCCGCGTGGCCGCACCGCTGCAGCTTGTTGGTAACCTACCGGTTTCAGCCGCCCGGCCCTGGCACCTGCCTCAAACCCTTCGCAACCACGCCCGCATGGACATTCTTTTCCTGGCGATACTGCTCGCCACCGGCACCTACATGCTCAACGCCAAGGAGCAGCGCAAGCGCATCGCGCTGCTGGGCAGCCACCTGGCCAACTACCAGATCGAGAAGCTCATGGAGGCGCTCACCGAGGGCTACCTGCGCGCCCTGGGCGAAAGCACGGACGAGCGCCGCAACCAGATCTGGAGCCTGCTGAGCACCACCGAATCCCAGCTCACCGAGCAGTTCAGCCGCTTTGCGGCCGAGTTCGCCAAGGTGAGCGAGGCCGACGCGCGGGTCAGCCGCCTGTCCATGGCCATCCCTTTTGCCGAGAAGCTCTTCCCCGCGCTCACCTTCGACATGCGCAAGGCCCTGGCCATCCACGCGCGCGGCATTGCCCACGTGGTGCAGAACACCGGCCACCTGGCGCCCAGGGACCGGGCCTACATGATGACGGCCGAGCTGTTCCTGATGCAGCACACATGCCACTGGTTCTGCAAGTCCCGGGCCATCGCCACGGCCCGCATGCTGGCGCGCCACCAGACGCCGCATGAACAGCTAGTGGCCTCGGTGTCTGCCGAAACCCGCAACGCCTACCTGACACTCATCAAAGGTGGCTGAAATGAGCGGCGCCCCCCTGAGGCCCTCTGGGCCTTCCCCCCGCTCTCGCAACGCTGCGCGCTGCGGGCAGGGGGACGCAGCCAGCGCACGGAGCGAAAGCGACATAGACATGTCTCGGCGGCCCTTATGCGGCTGCCCTGGCCTGCGCCGTGTCGGGCACAGGCATCGGGAGTGACACTCAACACTGTGGATCGCTGACATGCCACCAAGAACCGATAGCCTGGGCAATCCCGTCACGCTGCACGACGCGACCAGCGGCGCCGCGCTGAACGATTTTGTCGAAGGCTTCATCGCCTGCGAAGCCCGCGTGGCCAACGTGCTGAACGCGGCTGCAGATGAAAGCCCCATCGTGCAGGCCAGCTGCGCCGCGCTGCACATGTTTGCCGAGTCGGCCGACGCTCCGCGCAACGCCCGCCCCTTCATTGACCGCGCGCTGGCCCGCGCGCCCGAGGCGAGCGAACGCGAGCAGCGCTTCGTGGCCGCCGTGGCCGCCTGGGTGGATGGCGACCTGCCCCGCGCCATTGCGCTGCACGAGGAGCAGGCCCGCCTGTTCCCGCGCGACCTGGCTTCCCTCAAGCTCGGCCAATACCATCTGTTCAACCGCGGCGACTCTCCCGGCATGCTGCGCATCGCACTGCAGGCCGCACCCGCCGCCGCCGAAGTGCCCTACCTGCACGGCATGCTCGCCTTTGGCTGGGAGCAATGCCACCTGCTCGACCGAGCCGAGGCATCGGCCCGCCATGCCATCGCCCTGTGCCGCAAGGAACCCTGGGCCCATCACGCGCTGGCCCATGTGATGCTCACCCAGGGCCGCATCCGCGAAGGCACCGATTTCATGGCCAGCGTCAGCGACACCTGGACGGGCCTCAATTCCTTCATGGTCACGCACAACTGGTGGCACCAGGCGCTCTTCCTGCTGGAGCAGGACCGGCGTGCCGAGGTGCTCGCGCTCTACGACCGACAGGTGTGGGGCGTGGTCAAGGAATACACGCAGGACCAGATCGGCGCCGTTTCGCTGCTGGCACGGCTGGAGCTGGCGGGTGTGGACGTGGGCGCCCGCTGGGCCGACGTGGCCGAACACCTGGCCTTGCGCCTGGCCGACCACGTACTGCCTTTTCTGGACCTGCAATACCTCTACGGCCTGGCCCGCGCAGGGCGCATGGAGGCTGCGCGCACACTGCAAGACAACATCACAGCCCACGCCGCCACCCGCACCGAGCCACACGACCGCACGCTGTGGCAGCAGGTGTGTGTGCCCGCCGCCCACGGCCTGCTGGCGCATGCGCAAGGCGAATGGGCGACTGCGGCAGAGAAACTGGGCGTCGCCCTGCCCCGGCTGGTGGAGATTGGCGGCAGCCACGCGCAGCGCGACCTGTTTCACCAGATCTGGCTGGATGCATTGCAGCGCCACGGGCAGTGGGCGGCGGTGCAGAACGTGTTGCAGCCGTTGGTCAATGCGCAGCCGGAGTCGGTGCGGCTGGCGCGGCAGGCGAGCGTGGTCCAGGAGATGCTGGGCCTGCCGCTGGGTGAATGATCCAACGGCCCCAGGTCTTCACGCTTGCCTTTCCATGATGACGCCTCCGGTTTCGCAAGACATGGCTGTTGAGTTTCTGCAGTCCGCACAGCATGAATCGCTGGTGGATCTGCTTTGCGAACTGCATGCCTACTACAACCAGCCGCCCACGGCCACCCGCGACGAAGTGCGGGCCCATCTGCAAGACAACCTGCTGCGCGAGGGATCGGGGCTGCATCTGCTGGTGGCTACCGACACCCATGGCGCCGTGGCGGGATTCGCAGCCCTGATGCTGATGTATTCGCTGGTGGAGCCCGGCCCCGGGCAGCGGCGGCAGTGCCTGCTCAAGGAACTGTATGTGCGCGCGCCCGCCCGCGGCCAGGGTGTGGGTGAGGCCCTGGTGCGCCGGTCAGCCCGGTTCGCGCTGGACAACGGATGCGGCCGCATGGACTGGAACGTCAAGGCCTCCAACCTGCGCGGGATCGCGTTCTACGAGGCGATGGGCGCCCTGCGCGTGGAGGACCGCCTCAGCTTCCGTTTGCCACTGGCGCAGCTTTCACAGCTGGGGCAGCCACCGCGCTGATGCGGGTGGTGCTGCGGCGCCGGCTTCCGCCAGGCCCATCACCGCACCACCAGCTTCGTCTGGTCATACACCGGCTGTTCCGGCAAATCCGCCAGGTGCCGCACGTCGGCCCAGTCCAGCACCTCCACCGTGTCGCCGTCCACCCGCACGCGGTTGAGCCCCGCGTTGGGGATGTCGCTCTGGCGCGGGCCGTTGAGGCCCGTGCCGCGGGCGGTGCGCCAGACCATGTCGAGCACGCCGCCGTGGGTGACGACCATGACCTTCTGGCCAGCATGCTGCTGCGCAATGCGGCGCACCGCATCCATCACGCGGGTGTGGAACTGGCGGGTGGTCTCGCCGCCGGGCATGCCGTAGTCGGCCTCGAAGCGCAGCCACTGGTTCCATGCGTCGGCGTGCTCCAGCTTGACGTCATCCACGCGCTTGCCGTCCACCACGCCAAAGTTCTGCTCACGCAGGGCGCTGTCAGTGAGGGTGTCGATGCGGGCCTGGGGGAAGAGCACCTGCAGGCTCGGCGTGGCCGTCTGCTGGGTGCGGATGAGGTCGCTGCAGACGAGGTGGTCCACCACCAGCTTCTCCGCAGCCAGGCGCTCGGCCAGACGGCGGGCCTGTTCGTGGCCAATGGCGTTGAGAGGCACGTCCACGTGGCCCTGGAAACGCAGTTCGCGGTTCCAGTCGGTCTCGCCGTGGCGGATCAGGATCAGTTCGGTCATAGGGCGTGCAGTGTGCGTTGGCGGGGCCACGGAATCCGGAGGGAACCGGCTTTCTCCATTATCGAACGTACACACATTATTGCAAGTGATTTTGGCCTCTATCGCTTGTGCAGCAAGCGCCAGCAGCTATTGTTTTTATAACACCCAACGCTAGCGCGAAGGGCGCATGGGCACGATGAGCACCTGGCGGCGCGGCTGGCAGCCGGGGCCTTCGTAGGCGGCGCTGTCTTGCTCCCATCCAGCGCCGGGTGATGTCTGCGCGCATACACGCTGGCCGTCCACCAGGCTGCGCCAGTAGTACCAGGGTGCGGGGCCGGCCTGCACCCGCAGCGACAGCGGGGTCAGGAGAGCCAGGGCAAGCAAAAGACGGGGATCGGAAGGCATGGGCAGGCAACAAAGCATCAGCAATGCCCCGCCATGCTACGCAGCCTGCGCCGCACCAATGCCTGGAAAAGCGGTGGATTGGCGGTGGTCCGGTTTTGTCGGGCAGGTTGTCTTTCCACCCAGATGCCCAACCGCTCCCACCGAGCTGCGCGGGACTTGGACCGGCTCAACCCGAACGACTCTCAACGGTTGAACGCGGGTCCATCGCTGCTGTCACGATCCAGCCTTCGAGCCGGTCCATCCCGGGCGGCAAACCATAAAGCGCGTCGCCCCCCGCATGGCGCAGCTGGGCCCAGGCGGCTTGCAGCAGGCACAGCACCGCGTCCAGGCTGTCGCCGCTGGCGTCGTCGACCAGGGCATCGCGCTGGGCGTGGCTGAGCTTCAGGCGCAGCCCAAGCCGGGTCTGCCCCATCTCCAGCGCATTCACCAGGTCCTTGCGGGCGATCAGGCGGTCGGGCGTGTGCTTGCTGCGGTCGTCGCTCTTGTAGCTGCGCCGCTGCAGCACCTCGCGCGCGAGCAGGCCGGGATAGGCCTCCAGCGCCACGCGGCGCGGGTCGCCGGCGTGCAGCCCCGGCAGATGCACGCCGGCATCGAGCAGCAGGGGCACGCCCGCGTGCAGCATGTAGGCCACGGGCGGGTTCACCCATTTCATTGACGGGCTGGAGCCCGCAGGGCCGTCCGTGGCGCGATGGGCAAATTTGCCGCCCGCCGGGCGAGCGTCGCAGAAAGACGCAAACTGCGCGCGGATCTGCTCGCGGCTGAGTGCCCGGTAGTGCAGCATGCAGGCGTGCCAGTCGGCGGGCCAGCCCAGGGCCTGCAGCAACTCGCGCGGCAAACCGAACGGCAGATCGAACCCGCCCACCCAGTCGCCAGGCTGGGCGAGCCATTGCCCGAACGCCGCCAGGGTGTCAAACCGCTCCAACGCAGTGAGCTGTACCCGCGCGCCCTGGCGCTGGCCCAGCGCCAGCACAATGGGCTTGCGCCGCGTGGGGCTGCTGGAGAAATCGCAGCCCAGCAGCAGAGGCTGGGATGCCACGGCCGTCATCCCAACGCCAACGCGGTGACGCCTGCCGCAATGCACAGAGCGCCGAAGATGCGCGCCACACGGTCGCCCTCGCCCAGCAGGTGCCCCCCAATGAGTGCAGCAAACAGCATGGACACCTCGCGCGCAGGCGCCACATGCGACAGGGGCGCCTGCTGCATGGCATAGAGCACCAGCACGTAGGCCACGGGGCTGACCACCGCCACCAGCAGCGCAAAGCGCCATTGGGCCAGCCACAGCGTGCGGGCGGTGGGCAGATCGCGCAGCACCACGGGCGCCAGCAGCCCGACGCGCACGAAGTTGCCCATGTAGTCGATGAGGATGGGGGACATCAGCAGCACCTTCACCGCATAGCCGTCCACCACCGTGTAGCTCGCGATGAAGGCGCCGGTGAGCAGCCCGTACAACATGCCTTTGTGCACCCGCTCGCGCGCTGCTGGGTCGTGCGCGGCACGCAGCAGGCCCGGACCGCCCGCAATAAGGAACACCCCGCCCACCACGCCCGCGATGCCCAACGCGCCCAGCGCCGAGATGCGCTCGCCCAGCAGCGTGATGGCCACCAGCGACGACAAGAGCGGCCCCGAGCCCCGCGCCAGCGGATACACCACCGTGAGGTCGGCCACGCGGTAGCCACGCAGCAGGATAACGTAGTACAGGACATGCAGCACGCCACTGGCCACCACGAAGCCCCACTCCACTGCGCCCCACAGCGGCACCGCATCGCGCCCCAGCCACCAGCCCAGCGGCGCCCAGAACAGCATCATGAGAAAGGAAGTGAAGAACGCGAACCGGGAGTCGCCCCCCGCCTTTTTGGCCGCGATGTTCCAGCACGCGTGGATGAGTCCGGCCAGGATGATGAGTGCGAAGGCGGTGAGGGTCACGGGAGATCGGACAATGAAATACAAAGGCCGCAGCACCGGCATGGTTGCCGGCCTGCGGCCCGGATGGGGCTGCCGCTGCGGTCAGGCCCGGCCAATGATCGACGCAGTAGCCATCAATTCCTCCAGCAGCGCAAACGAAACCTTGCCCGACACCACATACGGGTCCAGCTCGGGCTTCTCGGAGTACTTGAGCAGGATGGAATGGTTGATCTTGGAGAGGTTGACCTGCCCCATGGTCCAGCCGCCAAAGCGGCGCTCGGAAATCTCTTCGTAGTGCAGCAGTTCCACGTCCTTGTGCCGCGCGTCGCGCTGGATGTGGCCGTAAAGCTCGCTCACGGCCGAGCGGCCGCCCTCGATGGCCTGCAGGAACACGCCACCGCCGTAGCACAGCACGCCGGTGATGCCGCAGCCCGGGTTGTGCTGGCGCGACTGGGTGAGGATGGCTTCAATGGCCTCGGGCGAGGTGTCCACGGCGCGGCTGGCGTAAAGCAGGCGTACGAGCATCTTCGACTCCTTCAATCAGTCAATCAATCAATCGATCGATTCGGGTTCAGTTCTTGCCAGGGATGAGCGACAGGAATTCGCGGCGCAACGCCGAATCCTTGAGAAACACGCCGCGCATCACGGAGTTGATCATCTTGCTGTCCATCTCGCGCACGCCGCGCCAGGACATGCAGAAGTGGCTGGCCTCCATCACGATGGCCAGGCCGTCGGGCTGGGTTTTTTCCATGATGAGGTCGGCCAGCTGCACCACGGCCTCTTCCTGGATCTGCGGGCGGCCCATCACCCAGTCCACCAGCCGCGCGTACTTGGAGAGGCCGATCACGTTGGTGTGCTCGTTGGGCATCACACCGATCCAGATCTTGCCGATGACGGGGCAGAAGTGGTGGCTGCACGCGCTGCGCACGGTGATGGGGCCGACGATCATGAGCTCGTTGAGGTGCTCGGCGTTCGGGAACTCGGTGATCGTGGGCGGCGTGACGTAGCGGCCCTTGAACACTTCGTTGATGTACATCTTGGCCACGCGGCGCGCAGTGTTCTGCGTGTTGTGGTCACCCTCGGTGTTGATCACCAGGCTGTCGAGCACGCCCTGCATCTTGACCTCGACCTCGTCGAGCAGCTTTTCCAGCTCGCCTGGTTCGATGAATTCGGCGATGTTGTCGTTGGCATGAAAGCGCTTGCGGGCCGCGGCAAGGCGTTCGCGGATCTTCACGGAGACGGGCGTGCCCTCGTCATCCGGCGGGGTGGGCGTCATATCGGCGGCAGTGGGGCTGGACATGGCAAGAATCGTAACAGCGAATGCGGTGCTGCGAACTTCAAGGGTTTTTTGCCTCTGGCGCTTGATGAACAAGCGCAAGCAGCTATCAATACAATAGCAAACCTGTCTGCAGGAATCCCGCATTTGCAACCGCCTGCCCGGCCCGCTGCGCAAAAATCCGGCGCCGCGGCGCGTCGTGCGTGCCACGGTCGGGCCAGACAGACTCACCGCCCGGGGGCACGGCTTGCCGGGCGGCCCGCCGCGCACCATCAATAGCTTTTCCCGGTGATCCACAGCGCCAGCCGCATCAGGGCGAAGGCGATGCGGTCCAGCACGCGCTGGCGCAGGGGGCGGCCCGCGTACCGGGTGGGGTCCATGCGGCGCCCGGCATGCTGCATCGCATGCACCAGCCGCTGGCGCAGGTCGGTGGCAAAAGCGGCGTCTTCCACCACGACGTTGGCCTCGCGGGCCAGCAGCAGGCTCAAGGGGTCGAGGTTGGACGAGCCCACGGTGGCCCAGGGCCGCTCGCCCAGCGCATCGATCACCGCCACCTTGGCGTGCAGGAAGCTGGGAGCGTATTCGTGGATCTCCACCCCCGCTTCGAGCAGCGCGCCATACACGGGCCGCGCGGCGTGGTACTGCATGAAATACTCATAGCGCCCCTGCAGCAGCAGCCGCACGCGCACACCCCGGCGCGCGGCCATCACCAGCGCGCGGCGCAGCTTGCCGCCAGGCATGAAGTACGCGTTGGCAATGATGACTTCATGGCGCGCCGCGCCGATGGCCTTGCGGTAGGCCTTCTCGATGCGGCTGCGATTGCGCACGTTGTCGCGCAGCAAGAGCGCGGCGCGCATGGGCGGCAGGCCCGAATCGGCGGCCTGAGCCAGCCGGGCCGCATGCTTGGCGGCGCTGGCGGCGCGCAGGGCCTGCAGCGCTTCTGGCAGGCGGCGCTCGCGCGCATCGCGCACGGCCTGCATGCGCCACCACAGCTGTTCCATGGTGTCACTGGCGGTGGTCACCAGGCTGCCCGTGGCTTCCACCGCGAAGTCAAACCGTGGCGCCTCCAGGGGACCATGGTTGGGGTCGTGAAAGTCATCGAGCACATTGATGCCGCCGCAGAACAACACCCGGCCGTCCACCACGCACAGCTTGCGGTGCAGGCGGCGCCAGCGGTGGGGCAGCAGCAGCCCCAGCGGCCCCAGCGGCGAATACACACGGTATTGCACGCCCGCCGCCCGGAACCGCTCGGCCCACGCCACCGGCAGCGGGCCGGTGCCCACGCCATCCACCACCAGCTGCGTGCGCACGCCGCGCGCAGCCGCACGCATCAGGGCTTCGCCCACATCGGCACCCGCGCCCGTGAAGTCGAAGATGTACGTTTCAAACTGGATATCGGACAGCGCGGCATCCATGGCGGCAACGAGAGCGGGGAACAGTTCCTCGGCCCCCTGCAGCAGGCGCACCTGGTGGTCGTCCGAAAACTCAGCCCCGTGAGCGCGGAACAGCGACTTCTTCTTCCTCATCTCGCCCATCCATCGTGCAGCGCACCGCCAGCGGCCCCTGAAACGGGCGCACGCCAACCCCGTGCCACCGTGGAACGGGCTTTGCCAAGCCACGGGTGGCGTCCGCGTCCCCCGCGGGGGCTGAGCGGCCGCGGCTCCAAGCCTGTCAAGGCAGGGCTGGACGGCCTCGAGGAGTTGCCGGCTCTGGCGGCAACACCGGGCGTTGTGCGGCTCAGGGGGGCTTTCAAAGCCTGAACTCGGCGATCAGCGGCAGGTGGTCGGACATGCGCCACCAGATGCGCCCGCGCGGCACGTGCAGCGACAGCGGCGTGAGCCCGCGCACGTACACGTGGTCCAGCTGCGCCAGCGGAAGGCGCGCGGGATAGGTGAAGGTGCGCGGCGCGTCGAACTCGTACAGCATGAAGGCAGCGAGCATGCGCTTGACCTGCAGGCCCCAATCATTGAAGTCGCCAGCAACCACCAGGGGCGCCTCGGGCGGTACCTCGCGCTCGATGAAGCGTTGCAGCCGCTCGATCTGGCGGATGCGGCTGCCCGGGATAAGCCCCAGGTGCACGACGATCACGTGCAGGCGGCGGCCGTGCGCGTCCACCTCCACGTGCAGGAGCCCGCGCTGTTCAAAGCGATGGTCCGAGATGTCCTCGTGCTGGTGGCCGATCACCGGCCAGCGCGACAGCAGCGCATTCCCATGCTCGCCATGCTTGGTGGTCGCGTTGGTGCGGTACACCGCCTCGTAGCCTTCGGGCGCCAGGAACTCGGCCTGCGGCAGATCGGGCCAGCGCTGAAAGTACGTGGCCTCGCGCCGATGCAGCTTGCGCACCTCCTGAAGGCACACGATGTCGGCATCCAGCTGTTCCACCGCCAGGCCCAGGTTGTGGATCTCCAGCCGCCGCGCGGGGCCGATGCCCTGCACGCCCTTGTGAATGTTGTACGTGGCCACCCGCAGGATGTCGTCGTGTTCCATGGTCTCTGGAGCCTGTTCAAAGTCTTTTCGTGGGGTACGCTGCCCCGTCGTGAGGCAGTTGCAAAACACCGCCGTCAGCCGCACTGGGGATTGTGTCCCATGCCGCGGCGGGTGCGGGTTTGCCCTGCCGCAGCCGGTATAGGCCGGGTTTACACTTGGTTGCACTCATTTCGCAGCCCTTGCAGGCTGGGCATACCCCTTCTCATGGCTTCCGAAAGCGGTTCCACCGCGCCCCCTTCGGCGCTGGCGCTGATCGTCGACAGCAATGCCACCTCGCGCAGCATCCTGGCAGCCCAGTTGCGTGAGTACGGGGTCGCGCGCATCGTGCAATGCGCCCGCATCCAGGACGCGCGCAACCGGCTGGAGCACACCGTGTTTGACTACGTGCTGTGCGAGCAGTTTTTTGGCGAGGGCGGCTACTCGGGCCAGACGCTGCTGGACGACCTGCGCCGCGCCCAGCTGCTGCCGTTCTCCACCGTGTTCTTCATGGTCACCGCCGAAGCCTCGTACGCCGCCGTGGCGGAGGCCGCCGAGTCGGCGCTGGATGGCTACCTGCTCAAGCCCTTCACGCCCAGCGCCCTGTTCGAGCGCCTGAGTCTGGCCCGCCTGCGCAAGGTGCACCTCAAACCCATCTTCGACGCGATCGAGGCGGAGGACTTCGAGAAGGCCGCGCGCCTGTGTGTGGAACGGTTCGAGGCGCGCAAACCTTATTGGCTGTATGCCGCACGCATCGGCTCCGAATTGCTGCTGCGCCTGGGCCGGCACGACGAGGCGCGCACCCTGTTCGAAGCGGTGATTGCAGCGCGCGCCCTGCCCTGGGCCAAGCTGGGCGTGGCCCGGGCGCAGATCGAATCGGGCCAGGCAGCGCGCGCCATCACCACCTTGCAGGAGCTCATCGGCGAGGACGCATCGTTTGCCGATGCCTACGACGTGCTGGGCCGGGCGCAGGTGGAGCTGGGCAATTTCGAGCAGGCCATCGAGACCTACCGCACCGCCAGCGGGCTCACGCCCGACTCGGTGGTGCGGCTGCAGAAGCTGGGAATGATGTCGTACTACATGGGCGACCGCGAGACTGCCAGCAAGGTGCTGGCCCGGGCGGCCATCCTGGGCATCGACTCCAAGCTGTTCGACTTCCAGTCGCTGGTGCTGCTGGCGTTCTCGTACTTCGCGGACAACGACCGCAAGGGCATCGAGCGCTGCATCGCCGACTTTGGACGGATCCTGGAGCGGCACGAGGGCAGCTTGCGCGTGCAACGCTTTGCACAGGTGGCGCGCACGCTTCAGCTGATCCAGCAGCGGCAGTTTTCACAGTCGGTGGAGTCCGTGCGCAGCATGGCCCGCGAAATCACATCGAGCAGCTTCGACTTCGAGGCCGCATGCAATCTGGGCAGCCTGCTGGCCGTGCTGGCCGTCACGTCGATCGACCTGCCGGAGAGCGAGGCCTGGGTGCGCGCCCTAGGCATGCGCTATGCCAACACGCGCGGGCTGACCGAGTTGCTGGCCAACGCCTGCAGCCTGCACGCGCCTTACGGCCAACTGGTGCGCGACTGCCTGCAGCACATCAACAAGACTGCCGAATTGGCAATGGCACAGAGCCTGGCGGGCAACCCGGCCGGCGCCGTGCACAACCTGCTGCAGGAGGCCGAGCGCACGCTCAATTCCAAGCTGGTCGACATGGCGCAGCAGGTGCTGCTGCGGCACAGCACGCGCATGGCCTCGCCCGAAGCCTCCCAGAGTGCCATCGACACCTTGCGCACCCGCGTGGGCAGCGCCCCGGCCCGCGCCATCCTGGGGCAGGACAGCGAACGGCGGCCGGGCGGCGTGGTGCTGCGCGGGCGCGCCCCAGGCGATCCGGCGCGCACGGCGCCCTCGCCGCTGGACACGCTGGAGGAGGAGGCTGAGACGCCATGCGATACCGGCGCGCCGGAGCCCAGCGATTAGCGCTGTGGAGCCCTCGTCTTCGAACCCGCACTCACCGTTCGGGCTGAGCTTGTCGAAGCTCTGCACCGCGCTTCGTCAAGCTCAGCGTGAACGGTTCAGGTTGCTGGAAGCCGCAGCAGCAAACCTCGGCAGCAACAGGCAGGCCTCGGCGTTCGATGCGGAGAAACACATGTCCGCCGCGTGCTGCCAGGGCAGCCACTGATAAGCATCGTGCTCCCGCGGGTTGAGTACGACCGGGGTACCGGAGGGAACGCGCAACCCGAACACCCGCTCGCGGTTGCGCACCACGCCGGGCGCATACCGGTGCAGCCATTGCGGCCAGATGTCGTACACGTTCTCCAGCGCCCAGTCGGTGAGCTGGCAGCCGGGGGCCTGCGCGTCGATGCCGGTTTCCTCGGCCACCTCACGGCGAGCGGTGGCGTCGTAGGGCTCTTCGGGAAAGTCCTTGCTGCCCGTGACGGATTGCCAGTGCCCGTCGCCGCCTGTGCGGCGGATCAGCAGCACCTCCAGGGCCGCCGTGTGGATGACCACCAGCACCGATTCCGGGAGCTTGTAGGGCCGCTGCCGTGCCGCTGGCGCCATCGCCATGGCCCGTTATCCGCCCTTGGACCGCGCAGCTGAGCTGGTGGTGGGCACGGGGGGCGGGAGTTCCTTGGCCTGCAGCGCGCGCACCTGCACCACCAGCTGGTTGTGGGCGTCCAGGAAGGCGGCTGCGATCACCTTGCCCTCGTTGGTGTTGCTCCATCCAGCGCCGGCCGCGCCCCCCAGCTTGCCCAGCATGAAACCGCCCACGCCCAGGTCGGTGGTGCGGGCGGCCCCGGTAGCGGCGGCCACTTGCTCGGTGGTTTCGTTGTCGGACAGCAGCAAGGCTGTCTGCGCCTCCTTGAACTTGACCTGCTCCACCAGCCCCGCGAGGCCGGCAATGTCGCGCAGCACCGGGATCATCGCGATCACACCCGCCAGCCCGCGCCCCGCGTCCTGCTCACTGAACGTGAGGCTGGGCGTGAGCGTGTACTGCGCTTCGTAGCCCTTGCCCTTGGCCACCGTGGAGTTGTTCTTGCGCAGCACGCCCGATTCCTTCAGGTCTTGCTCCTGGATGGTGCCGCGCAGGCCCGCGGACCGATCCACCACGCGGAAGCATCCGCTTTGCTGGGCCAGCAGCTTGACCAACGGCACGGGGGAGGAAGGCAGGTGGTAGCCCGAGCCCATGGTGTAGCCGTGCGGATTCTCCGCCAGCGCGAGCGTGGCCACGGGGGCTTCGCAGCGCACGAGCTCGCGCGCAGCATTTTGGGCGCCTTCCGGCCCTGCGGAGCCGGTGACCACGGAGCCACCCTGGCCGAGCTCGGTTTTCTTTTCGCCGCAGCCCGCCAGGCTGAACAGCAGTGCCGCGGTCAGCACGGCGGGGAGTGTGAGGAAACGCATGGGAGCCTTTTCTTCAAGCCGGACGCGGGAACGGGCCGGGCACGAAAAAAGCGGCAGAGGCCCAGGGCCTTTGCCGCTTTGCGGATGCGATGCCACAGGGTGCATCTGCAGGAGGGAGACCGGCCAGCAGCCCCGTATCAGGCCGTCTTCACGGCGTCGGGGTTGCGCAGGCGGATGTGCAGTTCGCGCAACTGCTTTTCATCCACGGGCGACGGCGCCTGCGTGAGCAGGTCCTGCGCACGCTGCGTCTTGGGGAAGGCGATCACGTCGCGGATCGACTCGGCGCCGGTCATCAGCGTGATCAGGCGGTCCAGGCCGAAGGCCAGGCCACCGTGCGGAGGCGCGCCGTACTGCAGGGCGTCCAGCAAGTAGCCAAACTTGGCCTGGGCGTCCTCGGGCGTGATCTTGAGCGCGTCGAACACTTTCTTCTGCACATCGGCGCGGTGGATACGCACCGAGCCGCCGCCCAGCTCCCAGCCGTTGAGCACCATGTCGTAGGCCTTGGCCAGGCACTTGCCCGGGTCGGTGGCCATGAACTCCTCGTGCCCATCCTTCGGGCTGGTGAAGGGGTGGTGCACGGCCGTCCAGCGGTCTTCTTCCTCGTCGTGCTCGAACATCGGGAAATCCACCACCCACAGCGGTGCCCAGCGGTTTTCGAACAAGCCGTTCTTCTTGCCGAACTCGCTGTGGCCGATCTTCAGACGCAGCGCGCCGATGGCATCGTTGACGATCTTTTCCTTGTCGGCCCCGAAGAAGATCAGGTCGCCGTTCTGCGCACCCGAGCGCTGCAGGATCTCGGCCAGCGCTGCATCATGGATGTTCTTGACAATGGGCGACTGCAGGCCATCGCGGCCCTTGGAGAGGTCGTTGACACGGATGTAAGCCAGGCCCTTGGCGCCGTAGATCTTCACGAACTCGGTGTAGGCATCGATCTCGCCGCGGCTGATGCCGCCGTTCTCGGCCGAGCCGCCTGGCACGCGCAGGGCCACCACGCGGCCGCCCTTCATGTTGGCGGCGCCCGAGAAGACCTTGAACTCCACATCCTTCATCACCTCGGTCAGCTCGGTGAACTCGAGCTTGACGCGCAGGTCGGGCTTGTCGGAGCCGAAGCGGTGCGCCGCTTCCTGGTAGGTCATGATGGGGAACTCGCCCAGATCCACGCCCAATTGGGTCTGGAACACCTCGGCAATCATGCGCTGGAAGATGGCGCGGATCTCTTCCTCGTTCAGGAACGAGGTCTCGCAGTCGATCTGCGTGAATTCGGGTTGGCGGTCGGCCCGCAGGTCTTCGTCGCGGAAGCACTTGGTGATCTGGTAGTAGCGGTCGTAGCCAGCCACCATGAGCATTTGCTTGTAAAGCTGGGGCGACTGGGGCAGCGCGAAGAACTGGCCGTCGTGCACGCGGCTTGGCACCAGGTAGTCGCGCGCGCCTTCGGGCGTGCTCTTGCCCAGCATGGGGGTCTCGATGTCGATAAAGCCTTCCTTGTCGAGGAAGTTGCGCACCTGGATGGCCGTCTTGTAGCGCAGCATCATGTTGCGCTGCATGTACGGACGGCGCAGGTCCATCACGCGGTGCGTGAGGCGGGTGGTCTCCGACAGGTTTTCGTCGTCCATCTGGAAAGGCGGCGTGACGGACGGGTTGAGCACGTTGAGCTCGTGGCACAGCACTTCGATCTGGCCGCTCTTGAGCTTGTCGTTGGTAGTGCCGTCGGGACGGGGGCGCACCAGGCCCACCACCTGCACGCAGAATTCGTTGCGCACGCCTTCGGCGGTCTTGAACATCTCGGCGCGGTCGGGGTCGCAGACCACCTGCACATAGCCTTCGCGGTCGCGCAGGTCGATGAAGATCACGCCGCCATGGTCGCGGCGGCGGTTGACCCAGCCCGACAGGGTGACGGTTTGGCCCATCAGGGCTTCGGTCACAAGACCGCAATAGTGGGAGCGCATGGCCATGGCAGAGCTTTCAACGCCTCGTGGGCGCATCGATAAAAGATAAACGGTTACTGGAGGGAGGACGGGTGGGCGGCCGTGATGTCCGGCGGTGCCACCACCCCCATCGAAACGATGTACTTGAGGGCGGCGTCCACGGTCATATCGAGTTCGACGCAGTCGCTCTTGCGCACCATCACAAAGTAGCCGCCCGTGGGGTTCGGCGTGGTGGGCACATAGACGCTCACGAACTCGTCGCGCAGGTAGGCCGCCACCTCGCCGCTGGGCGCGCCGGTGACGAAAGCGACTGTCCAGACGCCCTCGCGGGGCCACTGCACCAGCACTGCCGTGCGAAAGGCGTTGCCGCTTTCGGAGAACAGCGTGTCGGAGACCTGCTTGACGCTGGAGTAGATGGAGCGCACCACGGGAATCCGGTGCACCATCGCATCGCCCCACTGCACGAGCTTGCGGCCCGCAAAGTTGCTGGCCGTGGCGCCCACCACCAGCAGGATCAGCAGTGTGAGGACCACGCCAAAGCCGGGCACGTGGAAGCCCAGGAGCTTGTCGGGGTGCCAGGCGACGGGCAGGATCTGCAGGGTCTGGTCGAGCGTGCTCACGATCCAGTTGAGAACCCATGCCGTGATCACGCCCGGAACGATCACCAGAAGGCCGGTCAACAGCCACTTGCGCAAGGCAGCCATGCGGTTAACTCAGTTCGCCGAGGTGGTTGCAGAGGAAGAACTGCCGCCAGCGCTTGCGCTGGTTGCCGCTGGCGCTTCCTTTTTAGAAGCATCACTGGTGCTGGATGCTGCAGGGGTTTCGGCCTTCGCCTCGACCTTGGAATCGGTGGCGGGAGCGGAACTGCCGCCGTTGCCACCCCGGAAATCGGTCACATACCAGCCCGAACCCTTGAGCTGGAAGCCGGCAGCGGTCACCTGCTTGGTAAAAGCCTCGGCCCCGCAGGCGGGGCACACGGTGAGGGGTGCGTCGGAGATTTTTTGCAGCACATCCTTGGCATGGCCGCAGGAGCCGCATTTGTAGGCGTAAATAGGCATGTCAGAGTGTTGAGGGAAAGTGCAAAACCCTCAATTATAGGCGGCAGGCCCATTCCAAAGCCCCATGCCCCTTGGCATGGGGCGTCGCCATCAGGCCGCGCTGCCCTCGTAGTGGGTGACGTGGCCTTTGTGGTCCGCAACCCACTGCGGCACCAGCGAACCCACGATCATGCCCACCAGGGCCGCCAGCACGCCCGCCAGCTGCTGCGGGAACGCTTCGGACAACATGGGGCTGGCGACGAACAGCAGCCATACGCCCAGGCCCATGGCCACGGCCAAGATCGCCCCTTGGGTGGTGGCGCGCTTCCAGTACAGCCCAAACACCAGCGGCACGAAGGCACCCACCAGCGGCACCTGGTAAGCGCCGGACACCAACTCATAGATCGACGTACCCTGCATCGTGATCGCATAGGTGAGCACGCAAGCCGTGAACACCAGCACCGAGATGCGCATCGCCTTCAGGGTTTGCTGGTCTGTCATGCCGGGGCGAAGGTTGTGCAGGATGTTCTCGACAAAGGTCGTGGAGGGGGCCAGCAGCGTGGCGGACGCCGTGGACATGATGGCCGACAGCAGGGCCCCAAAGAACGCGATCTGCAACCCGAGCGGCATGCGCTCCATCACCAGGGTGGGCAGCACCTTCTGCGGATCGTCCTTGAGCAGCGCCTGCGCCGTTTCAGGCATCACCAGCACCGCGGCCGTCACGACGAACATGGGAATGAAAGCAAACAGCAGGTAGAGCACGCCGCCGATGACCGGGCCGGTGCGCGCCGTCTCGGCGCTGTTGGACGACATCACGCGCTGGAAAACATCCTGCTGCGGAATGGAGCCCAGCATCATCGTGATGGCCGCCGCAAAAAAGAACGTCCATTCCTTGAGACCGCCCGTGGGAAAGAACCTGAATTTGCCTTCGCTCGCGGCGTACTCCACCACCTTGCCCGCGCCGCCTGCCAGGTCCGCCGCGTACCATGCGATGGCCAGCAGCCCCACAGCGATCACGATCATCTGTACAAAATCGGTCATGGCCACCGACCACATGCCGCCGTACAGGGTGTAGACCAGCACGATGACCGTGCCGATGACCATGCCCAGCGTGACGGAAACGGCACCCTGCGTCAGCAGGTTGAACACCAGGCCCAAGGCCGTGATCTGCGCTGCCACCCAGCCCAGGTAGCTGAACATGATGATCGCGGAACAGGCCACCTCGATCACGCGTCCATAGCGCTGGCGGTAGTAGTCGCCCAGGGTGATGAGGTTCTTCTTGTAGAGCTTGTAGGCGAAGAACAGCCCGACCAGGACCAGGCACATGGAGGCGCCAAACGGGTCCTCCACCACGGCTCCCAGGCCGCCGTCCACGAACCGCGCCGACACTCCAAGCACGGTTTCCGAGCCGAACCAGGTAGCGAATGTGGTGGCGATCACCACCGCCAACGGCAGGCTTCGGCCGGCCACCGCATAGTCGGCCGTGTTGTGCACGCGTGTCGCGGCATACAGGCCGATGCCTATCGAGGCCAGCAAGTACAGAACGATGAAGGTGATCAGCATGGGGCCGCTCCGGAACTCCAGGATGGTTGTGGAAAACAGGGCTTGGCTCAACGGTGTGCGGCCACGCTCTGCAATGTTGGCAAAGCGCCGGCCGCAGCCCGGTAGGCTGGCATGAGGCTCCATGGCCTCCGCCGTGATCCCGGCACCCACAGCCAGGCACTCGCCTGGGTCACGGCTCCCGAACAAGAGTCGTAACAAAATTTGCAGCGGATTATGAAGGCAACTTCCGTGCCCTCCCAGGCCCCTCCCCGCGTTTCAGTTCAGAGAATCCGCAACCGGACGAAAAGCTGCATGGCCAGCAACCCGAGGACAAAGCCCACACCACCGTAGATGATGGACTGCAGCAGCCGGTTGGTGCGGTGCTGCGCGTCCAGCAGCTCACGCAGGGCCGAATGTTGCATCTCGGCGGGGCGGCGGCGCAGTGCGTCGTGCAGCAGGCGCGGCAACTCGGGAATCAGCTTCGCGTAGTGCGGCGCCTCGGCGCGCAGCTCGCGCCACAGGCGCTGCGGCCCCATCTGCTCGAGCATCCACTTTTCGAGGAACGGTTTGGCCGTGCTCCACAGGTCCAGTTCCGGGTCCAGCTCCCGGCCCAGGCCCTCGATGTTGAGCAGCGTCTTCTGCAGCAGCACCAGTTGGGGCTGGATCTCGACGTGAAACCGACGCGACGTCTGGAACAGCCGCATCAGCACCATGCCCAGCGAGATTTCCTTGAGCGGGCGGTCGAAATACGGCTCGCACACGGCGCGGATGGCCGACTCCAGGTCGTTGACGCGCGTCTCGGGAGGCACCCAGCCACTTTCGATGTGCAGCTCGGCCACCCGCTTGTAGTCCCGGCGAAAGAAGGCCACGAAGTTTTGCGCCAGGTATTCCTTGTCCGACTCCGTGAGCGTGCCGACGATGCCGAAATCCAGCGAAATGTACCGACCGAACGTAGCGGGATCCAGGCTCACCTGGATGTTGCCAGGGTGCATGTCGGCATGGAAGAAGCCATCGCGGAACACCTGTGTGAAGAAGATGGTGACACCATCGCGGGCCAGCTTCGGGATGTCCACGCCGGCATCGCGCAGCCGGTCGATCTGGCTGATGGGCACGCCGCTCATGCGCTGCATCACCATCACATCCGCATGGCAGAAGTCCCAGAAGATTTCCGGGATGAGCACCAGGTCCAGCCCCTGCATGTTGCGCCGCAGCTGCGCAGCGTTGGAAGCCTCGCGCACCAGGTCCAGCTCGTCGTGGAGGTAGTTGTCGAACTCCGCCACCACCTCGCGCGGCTTCAGGCGTTTGCCGTCGGCCGACAGGCTCTCCACCCATCCGGCCATCATGCGCATGAGGCTCAGGTCTTTTTCGATGACCGGCAGCATGCCGGGCCGCAGCACCTTCACGGCCACTTCGCGCTCCACGCCGTCACGGTCGCGCAGCGTGGCGAAATGCACCTGGGCTATCGAGGCACTGGCCACCGGCACGCGGTCAAACGAGGTGAAGACTTCGTCCACCGGCCGGCGGAAGGCCCGTTCGATGGTGGCGATGGCAATCTGCGGGTCGAACGGCGGCACACGGTCCTGCAGCCGGGCCAGCTCGTCCGCCACATCGGGCGGCAGCAGGTCGCGGCGCGTGGAGAGCACCTGACCAAACTTGACGAAGATGGGTCCCAGGCGCTCCAGCGCCAGCCGCAGCCTCTCGCCGCGCGGCGCATCCAGGTTGCGCCCGAACGACAGCACCCGCGACACCGTGCGCAGCCAGGGCTTCTGGAAGCTGTCGAGCACGATGGCGTCCAGCCCGTACCGGAACACCACCCACAGGATGGCGCCCCCCCGCAGAAACTGTTTCATGCGGCGGGCCGATCGGAGCCGGTGGTGGGAGCGGGGGACGGGGCGACCGCAGAGGACGGCGTAGGCGCCGCGCGGGCGCCGACAAACTGGCGCAGCGCCTGCGCGGCCCGGCTTGCCACTTGCGCCACGGTATGGGCCGGCGCGTCGCCGATCACTCGCGCCAGGTCTTCTTCGACATCCCAGCGCACGTGGTCGACCAGCCAGTTGATCTCGGCGGCAAGTTGCACGTCCCCCTCAATCCGGATGGCCGGCTTGTCGCCACGCAGGGCCGTCTGGGCTAACGCAAAGGGAGAGGTTTCGGTGATGTGCAGCTGCAGGTCCGGCACGGCGGCTTCAGGCGCCAGGTTGAACAGACCCGCCGGTGTAATGACCAGGGCCATCGAGTAGGCGCGCCACTGCACGCGCGCAATGCGGCCCTTCTGGCGAACCAGGCGGTCCATGGCCTCTTGTTCCTGCATCAGCACATGGTTGAGAAACAGCACCGTGCGCTGCTGCAGCTCGTGCACGAGCCACTGGGGGGGCTGGGGGCCGGCGGCCACCCGCTCGAAGAGGCCGTCCAGGAACGAAAAAGGGGACTGTGGTGTTGCCATAGTCCCCGATTATTCCCTGAACTGGAATGGCCCCGGAAGGAACCATTCCCCTTGCTATTGCAGGGCCTGCACGCCTGCCACCAGCCAGCCGCTGCCGCCAGCCTTGGGCTTGGTCATGTTCCAGACCTCGCGGAAGGGGCTCGGGCCGGCCGAAGGCTCCTCGCGGATCATGCCCGAGAACTCGACACTGGCCATGTAGCCGTCTCCCAGGTCCTCGATGCCGAGCAGTTGGGCTTCGATCATGACCACGTCGGTGAGGTTGGGCTGCACGCCGCGGTGCGCTTCGCGCTCGGTGAGCTGGGTGCGGATTTCACCCAGCATGCCGTCGGTCATCATGGAACGCAGCGTGGCGATGTCGGAGCGGTCCCAGGCAGCCTGCAGCGTGACGAAGTTGCGCTTGGCCGCTGCAAGAAAGCCCTCGGTATCGAAGTCGGCCGGAACGCCCCAGTTCTGGGAGCCCGAGAGCCCCGAACCGATCACCACGCCCGACCCCACACCACCCTGCCCTGCACGCGAGGCGTCGAAGGCCATGCTGCTGCGCTCCCAGGGGCGGGCGGAGGCGTCATTGCCCACGTTGTTGGGGCTGTACTGCGGAGGCGTCTGCGCACTGGCCGGCGAAGCCGCGCCCGCACCGGCGCCCTGGAATGCAAACGGCGCACCGCCCGCAGTAGCGCCGCACTGGTTTGCCGCGCCGCTGCGCCCACGCATCACCATCTTGAAGATGGCAAATGCCGCCAGCGCCAGCAGGGCAATCATCAGAAAGTTGGCAAACCCGGCACCGAGGCCGAGCGAATGCGCCAGCCAAGCGAGGCCCAGGCCCGCCGCCAGGCCGCCGAGCATGGCGCCCCAGGGCTTCTTGGGCGCCGCAGCAGCGGGCGCGGCACCTGCGGCCGCCGGTTTGGCAGCCGCTGCATTGGTTGCGCTTTGAGCGGGCGCGCCCGGCGTGGCCGGAGGGGCCGCTGCCTCGCGCTGGGTCACGTTGCTCGATTGCTGGCCCACCGATTTGCCACCGCCCAGGCGCTTGGCTTCGGCATCGGCATGCGCCACCGCCAGCATCGCTACCAGCACCACAGACCATAGTTTCTTCATGTCTTCTCCATCCTAATCATCAGCAAACCAAAACTTCAGAGCGTCTTCAGCACTTGATTCCAACATGCAAGGCCACGATGCCGCCAGTCATGTTGTGATAGTCCACATGGCCGAAGCCACTTTTCTGCATGAGGCTTTTGAGCTCTTCCTGCCCGGGGTGCATGCGGATGGACTCGGCCAGGTAGCGGTAGCTGGCGTCGTCGCCCGCCACGAGCTTGCCCAGCTGGGGCAAGACCTTGAACGAATACCAGTCGTATGCTTTTTCCAGGGGCTTGGCCACCTTGGAAAACTCCAGCACCAGCAGCTTGCCGCCGGGCTTGAGCACGCGGCACATCTCGGCCAGGGCCTGGTCTTTGTGCGTCATGTTGCGCAGGCCGAACGCGACACTGACCACGTCGAAGTGCGCATCGGGAAACGGCAGTTTCTCGGCATCGCACACCAGCGTGGGCAACACCACGCCCGCATCGATCAGCCGGTCGCGGCCCACGCGCAGCATCGCCTCGTTGATGTCGGTGTGCACCACACGGCCGGTGGCGCCCACTTTTTTTGAAAATGCCAGCGCCAGGTCGCCCGTGCCGCCCGCGATGTCGAGCACCTGGCTGCCCTCGCGCAGGTTGGCCACCATCACCGTGTAGGCCTTCCAGGCGCGGTGCAGCCCGGCCGACATGAGGTCGTTCATCACGTCGTACTTGGAGGCGACGGAATCGAACACGCCGCGCACGCGGCGCGCCTTTTCCTGCTCATCGACCGACTGGAAACCAAAATGCGTGGTGCTCATAAGAATCATGCTAGGCGTGTGAACGCCAGAGGTACAGCGACAACCCCGCACTGGAATGGGGCATGCGCCAGGAGGGGAACGAAAGACATTGAAACAAATGGGGCTCCAGCGCTTATCCATCTTGCGCCAGCAGCTACTTTTTCAATAGCAGGCAGATGTGGTGCACATGCACCGAATGGCGTCGGTCGGGACCAGTGTCAGCCACAGCCGCCGTGCCCACCGGCCGCCCGGCCCTTGGGCAGCATGGGGGCATCGCGGTCCACGCCGGCCGCCGCCAGGCGCTCGGCATATTGGGCCCAGAGGGCTTCCTGTTGCTGGCCCAGCTCGTAGAGATAGTCCCACGAGAAGATGCCACTGTCGTGGCCGTCTGAAAACGTGGGCTTGACCGCGTAGTTGCCCACGGGCTCCAGGTTGACGAGCGTCACGTCGCGCTTGCCGGTCTGCAGCACTTCCTGGCCCGGACCGTGGCCTTGCACTTCGGCCGAGGGCGAGTACACGCGCATCAGCTCGAAGGGGATGCGAAATCGCGCGCCGTCCGAGAAGGCGACTTCCAGCACGCGCGAGGCTTCGTGCACCGTGAGCGCCTCGGGGGTGGGCGCACCCGCTTTCAAACCTGCCATGAGACAACCAGTCTTTGCAATGAGGAAATGGAAAACCTCCATTGTCCCACCGCATCGGGCCCGTCGCGGGCTCCGGCACCTGGAGTGCTACTGCGCTACTGAGGCAGAGGCAGGACGCGCACCGCTGCCGCGTAGGGCTCCACGCGCAGGCTGTCGTGGCGCAGCACGCTGATCTGCCGCAGCGGGGCCAGCTCCAGTGCACCATCGCCCCCCTTGCGCGTAGCGTACTGCCAGACCGTGAGCGCACCCTTGGCTGCCAGGGCCTGGCCAATTGCACCGGCGTCGGCAGCGGGTGCCGTGGCGTCGCCTTTGGGCACGGCCACAATGACTTCGTCCTTGACGGTCACGATCTTGAACAGCGGGGGTTTGGAGGCATCGGCCATGGCAAGGCCGGAGGTGATGAGCAAAGCTGCGGCCGTGACAGCAGCACGGGCGCGGGGCAGCAGGGATGCAGAGTGAGTCATGGATAAGGAGTCCTTCGGTGTGGCACGCATCATGCCCAGCCGCCCCGTGCCCCGCAAGGTGAACGGCGCCTTGCCGCGCACTGCAACGCGCAATTCCGCACACTTACGCGATCGCAATCCATGAGCGCCATCGCCCCGGTGCAGTGCTATCTGGCTCAGCAGCGCGCCAGCCGGTCCCGCAGCGCCGCCTCCAGCGCGGGCAGGCGGCTCCACACAGCGTCTTCCTGGGCCACCGGGCTTGGCCGCTGGGCCGCTGCCCACACGGGCGACGGGAAATGGCTGTCCCACTCAAAGCGCGCAATCACGTGCCAGTGCAGGTGGGGCACCATGTTGCCGAGCGCCGCGATGTTGACCTTGGTGGGCGACAGGTGCTCGCGCAGCGCCTGCTCCACCGCCACCACCACGTCCATGCAATGGGCGCGCTCGGACGCGGACAAATCCGAGAACTCGGCCACGTGCGCGTTCCACACCACGCGGTAGAACGCCGGAAAGCCGACTTCGTTGGCGCGGATCACCCGCAGGCGCTCGCCGCGCCAAACCAGCATCCCGCCGTCTTCAGCGCACAGGGGGCAAATCATTGGTAAAACCCCATCGCGCTTGAGAAAACACACATGGCTCGAACCGGGCGCGGCGCCAAGCCAGGGACACCGAGCAAGGGCCGCCCCGCAGCGAGGGTGTCGTCCCCCCCCCGCGCAGAGAGAGAGGGAGAGGACGCGAAGCGACTCCGGGGGTGCTTCATTCCTAGACCAACACCCGCTCGATGCCGCCACCATTGGCGCGCTGCACGTACTCGGGCATCCAGTTTTCGCCCAGGATCTCACGCGCCATCTCGACCACGATGTAGTCGGCTTCGAGCAGACCGTTTTGCAGATCGTCCTGGTAGCGGTTGAGGCCCTGCAGGCAGCTGGGGCAGCTGGTGAGGATCTTGACGTTGTCCCTTTCGCCCACTGCGCCGCTCTGGCGCAGCGTGGCCTCGCCCTTGCGGATTTCTTCTTCCTTGCGGAAACGCACCTGGGTGGACACGTCGGGCCGCGTCACGCCGAGCGTGCCGGACTCGCCGCAGCAGCGGTCGCTCTTGAGCACCTGCTCGCCCACCAGCGCCTTCACGGTCTTCAGCGAATCCTGCTGCTTCATGGGGTTGTGGCAGGGCTCGTGGTACAGGTATGCGCCCTTGCCTTGCAGGGTGATACCCTTCTCCAGCAGGTATTCGTGAATATCGATGATGCGGCAGCCGGGGAAGATCTTGTCGAACTGGTAGCCCTGCAGCTGGTCGTAGCAGGTGCCGCAGCTCACCACCACCGTCTTGATGTCCAGGTAGTTGAGCGTGTTGGCCACGCGGTGGAAGAGCACGCGGTTGTCCGTGATCATCTTCTCGGCCTTGTCGAACTGGCCGCTGCCGCGCTGCGGGTAGCCGCAGCACAGGTAGCCCGGCGGCAGCACGGTTTGCACGCCCGCGTGCCAGAGCATGGCCTGGGTCGCCAGGCCGACCTGCGAGAACAAGCGTTCGGAGCCGCAGCCAGGGAAGTAAAACACCGCCTCGGTGTCGGCCGTGGTGGTGGCCGGGTTGCGGATGATCGGGACGTAGTCCTTGTCCTCGATGTCGAGCAGCGCGCGCGCGGTCTTCTTGGGCAGGCCGCCCGGCAGCTTCTTGTTGATGAAGTGGATCACCTGCTCCTTGACCGGCGCCGTGCCCACCGTGGCTGGGGGCTTGGCCGTCTGCTTGCGGCCCACCTTTCGCAGCAGGTCCACCGCCATGCGCTGGGCCTTGAAGCCCACATCCACCATCGCGCTGCGCATGAGCTTGATGGTGTCGGGGTTGGTGGCGTTGAGCATGGTCATGGCCAGCGCGTTGCCGGGCCGGAAGCTCTTCTTGCCCATCTTGCGCAGCAGGTTGCGCATGTTCATGGTCACGTCGCCAAAGTCGATCTTGACCGGGCACGGTGTGTAGCACTTGTGGCACACCGTGCAGTGGTCCGCCACGTCCTCGAACTCCTGCCAGTGCTGGATGGACACGCCACGGCGCGTCTGCTCCTCGTACAGGAAGGCCTCGACCAGCAATGAGGTGGCCAGGATCTTGTTGCGCGGGCTGTAGAGCAAATTGGCGCGCGGCACGTGCGTGGAACACACGGGCTTGCATTTGCCGCAGCGCAGGCAGTCCTTCACGCTGTCGGCGATGGCGCCAATATCGCTCTGCTGCATGATCAGCGACTCATGCCCCATCAACCCGAAGCTGGGCGTGTAGGCATTCGTCAAATCTGCGTGCATCAGTGCAGCGGTCGCAGAATTTGAAGGGTTTTTGGCCTCCCGCGCTTGCCCATCATGCGCTGGCAGCTCCTGATTTCGAAGCAACTTGCCCTTGTTGAAGCGGCCTTCCGGGTCCACCTTGCGCTTGTACTCGGCAAACGGGCGCAGTTCTTCGTCGGTGAGGAATTCCAGCTTCGTGATGCCGATGCCGTGCTCGCCCGAAATCACGCCGTCCAGGCTGCGCGCTAGCACCATGATGCGCGCCACCGCCTCGTGCGCGGTCTGCAGCATCTCGTAGTCGTCGCTGTTGACGGGGATGTTGGTGTGCACATTGCCGTCGCCCGCATGCATGTGCAGGGCCACCCACACGCGGCCCTTGAGCACGCGCTGGTGGATGGCAACGGCCTCGTCCAGGATGGGCTTGAACGCCGCGCCGGTGAAGATGCCTTGCAGCGGCGCGCGCAACTGCATCTTCCAGCTCGCACGCAGGGTGTGGTCCTGCAGCTGCGGGAACAGGGCTTCCACGTTGTCCAGCCAGCCCTGCCACAGCGCACGCACTTCGGCCACCAGGGCAATGGCCTGGGCCACGCGGTCTTCCAGCAGCTCGGCCGCGGGCACGTCATCGGCCGCGTCCTGCTTGCCCAGCGGGAGGTTGCCGCGCATGAAGAAGTCCGTGAGCGCATCGCACAGCTGGATCTTGTTGCGCAGCGACAGCTCGATGTTGATGCGCTCGATGCCGTCGGTGTATTCGGCCATGCGCGGCAGCGGGATCACCACGTCTTCGTTGATCTTGAAGGCGTTGGTGTGGCGGCTGATGGCGGCCGTCTTCTTGCGGTCGGCCCAGAACTTCTTGCGCGCATCGGCCGTGATGGCCACAAAGCCTTCGCCGCTGCGGGTGTTGGCCAGGCGCACGACCTCGCTGGTCACGCGGGCCACGTCGTCGGCGTTGTCGCCCGCGATGTCGCCGATCAGCACCATCTTGGGCAGGCCGCCATTGCCCTTCTTGCTCTTGGTGGCGTAGCCAACGGCCTTGAGGTAGCGGTCGTCCAGGTGCTCCAGCCCGGCCAGCAGCACGCCCGAGCGCTTCTGCTCGGCGAACATGAAGTCCTTGATGTCCACGATGCTGGGCACGGCGTCCTTGGCGTTGCCGAAGAACTCCAGGCACACGGTGCGCGTGTGCTCGGGCATGCGGTGCACCACCCAGCGCGCGCTGGTGATGAGGCCGTCGCAGCCTTCCTTCTGGATGCCGGGCAGGCCGGCCAGAAACTTGTCCGTCACGTCCTTGCCCAGGCCTTCCTTGCGGAAGGTGCGGCCCGGGATGCTCAGGCGCTCGGTGCGCACCGATGTCTTGCCATCGGCCTCGAAATACTGCAGCTCGAAGGTGGCCGTCTCCACGTCATGGATCTTGCCCATGTTGTGGTCCAGGCGGGTCACTTCCAGCCACTGGGCGTCGGGCGTCACCATGCGCCAGCTGGCGAGGTTGTCCAGCGCCGTGCCCCACAGCACGGCCTTCTTGCCGCCCGCGTTCATGGCGATATTGCCGCCGATGCAGGAGGCCTCGGCGCTCGTCGGGTCCACCGCAAACACAAAACCTGCGCGCTCGGCCGCGTCGGCTACGCGCTGGGTCACCACGCCGGCCTCGGTCCAGATGGTGCCCACCTCGCGGTCCAGGCCCGGCAGGCGGCGCAGTTCCACCTCGGTCATGGCTTCGAGCTTTTCGGTGTTGATGACCACGCTCTTCCAGGTCAGCGGAATCGCGCCGCCGGTGTAGCCGGTGCCGCCCCCGCGCGGGATGATGGTCAGGCCCAGCTCGATGCAGCCCTTGACCAGGCCGGCCATCTCGGCCTCGGTGTCGGGCGTGAGCACGACGAACGGATACTCCACGCGCCAGTCGGTCGCGTCGGTCACGTGGCTTACGCGCGAGAGGCCATCGAACTTGATGTTGTCCTTGGCCGTGAGGCGCCCCAGCGTCTTGCGAACCTGGCGGCGCAGCTGCGCCGCCTGCTCGAAGGTGGCGTTGAAATCGGCCACGGCACGGCGCGCGGCCACCACCAGCTCGCCCACCAGGCGGTCACGCCCGGCATCGTCGGCGGGGGTGCGGCGCTTTTCGATTTCGCCCAGGCGGTGGTTGAGCGCCTCCACCAGCAGCTTGCGGCGGTCGGGGTTGTCCAGCAGGTCGTCCTGCAGGTAGGGGTTGCGCTGCACGACCCAGATGTCGCCCAGCACTTCATAGAGCATGCGGGCGGAGCGGCCCGTGCGGCGTTCCTTGCGCAGCTGGTCCAGCACGTCCCAGGAGGCGGAGCCCAGCAGGCGGATCACGATCTCGCGGTCGGAGAACGAGGTGTAGTTGTACGGAATCTCGCGCAGACGCACAGGCTCGGCGGCCTGCGTCTGCAAGGCAGCCAACGCTATCGGAACATTCATGGGGATCTACCTGGGGTGGGCGCGTTGCGCCCTCGGGCCTTGGGGCCGGAATTTTATGCCACGCCCCTTGAATGCGCTGGCCCAGGCCCCGCGCTCCAGCCACCCCGAGGACATTGAATGCGAAATTTCAAGCTGAATTGGCCTGCAGCGCTTGATGGACAGGCGCAAGCAGCTATCGTTTCAGGAGCAGCCTCAAAACAGCACCCGGCTGCGCAGTGTGCCGGGCACTTGCGCCAGCCGGTCCAGCGCCAGGTGGGACGAGGCGGCATCGGTGTCGATCACCACATAGCCGATCTTCTCGTTGGTCTGCAAGTACTGGGCCGCGATGTTCATCTGCAGGTCCGAGAAGACGCGGTTGATCTCGGACAGCACGCCCGGCACGTTGCGGTGGATGTGCAGGATGCGGTGCTTGCCGGGGTGGGCCGGCAGCGCCACCTCGGGGAAGTTGACCGACGAGGTGCTGGTGCCGTTGTCGCTGTACTTGACCAGCTTCTCGGCCACTTCGAGCCCGATGTTGGCCTGCGCCTCCAGGGTGGAGCCGCCGATGTGGGGCGTGAGGATCACGTTGTCCAGCCCGCGCAGGGGCGAGAGGAATTCGTCCTTGTTGCTCTTGGGCTCGACCGGGAACACGTCGATGGCCGCGCCCAGCAGCTTGCGGGCCTTGATGGCCTCGGCCAGCGGCTCGATTTCCACCACCGTGCCGCGCGCCGCGTTGATGAGGATGCCCCCAGGCTTCATGGCCGCGATCTCGGCCGCGCCGATCATCCACTGCGTGGAAGGCAGCTCGGGCACATGCAGGCTCACGATGTCGCTCTGGCCCAGCAGGTCGTGCAGGTGATGCACCTGCCGCGCGTTGCCGAGCGGCAGCTTGTTGACCACGTCGTAAAACGCCACGTGCATGCCCAAGGCCTCGGCCAGCACCGACAGCTGCGTGCCGATGGAGCCGTAGCCCACGATGCCCAGCGTCTTGCCGCGGATTTCATAGGCGTTGTCTGCCGATTTCAGCCAGCCACCGCGGTGGGCCACGGCGTTCTTCTCGGGGATGCCACGCAGCAGCAGGATGGCCTCGGCCAGCACCAGTTCGGCCACCGAACGGGTGTTGGAGTACGGCGCGTTGAACACTGCAATGCCGCGCTCGCGCGCCGCGTTCAGGTCGACCTGGTTGGTGCCGATGCAGAAACATCCCACGGCCACCAGTTTGCTGGCATGGGCAAAAACCTCTTCGGTGAGTTGCGTGCGCGAGCGGATTCCGAGGAAATGCACATCGGCGATCTTGCGCTGGAGTTCCTCGCCTTCCAGCGCGCCGGACACGGTTTCGATCTGGGTGTAACCGGCCGCACGGATCACGTCCACCGCGGAGGAATGGATGCCTTCGAGCAGCAGGAATTTGATCTTGTTCTTGTCCAGCGAATTGGTGGCCATGGCAGATGAAAGGATGGTTGAAGAAGGAAAAGCAGCCGGCGCGCTGAAGCGCGAACGAACCGCACGGCAGGGATCGGCAAACGGGCGCTCAGCATGGTGCATTGCACAAAACCTTGCAAGCCTCGGCAAATGCGCCACACACTGTCACAAAAGGGTCACAATCCAGCCGCTTCAAGGGATTCTCAAGGGGTTTCCCGGTTGTTGCCCGCATCTGCCTCATGCGACAACGACATATCAATGTCACATCGGCTGCATAGCATCCGGCCGTTGTGCTTTTTGTCATCTTCGGAGGAAATATTCATGCAAACGAAGCATCTGGCGGTGAGTGCTGCCATTGCCCTGGCGGTCTGCGCACCGGCGCAAGCCCAGCAAGTGGAAATTCAATGGTGGCATTCGATGAGCGCAGCGCTGGGCGACTGGGTCAATGACCTCGCTAAGCAATACAACGCGAGCCAGACCAAATACAAGGTGGTGCCCACCTACAAGGGCACGTACGACGAGTCCATGACGGGTGCCATTGCGGCATTCCGCGCGGGCAATGCCCCCCACATCCTGCAGGTTTTCGAAGTGGGCACCGCCACCATGATGGCCAGCAAGGGCGCCATCGTGCCCGCGGCCAAGGTGCTCAACGACGCAGGGTTCAAGTTCGATCCCACCGAATATGTATCTGCCGTGGCCGGCTACTACACCGCCCCCAACGGCCAGATGCTGAGCTACCCGCTCAACAGCTCCACCACCGTGTTCTATTACAACAAGGACGCGTTCAAGAAGGCAGGCCTGGACCCCAACAAGGCCCCCAAGACCTGGCCGGAAGTGTTCGAGGCCGCCTCCAAGCTCAAGGCCAGCGGCCACAGCTGCCCTTTCACCACCAGCTGGATCAGCTGGACGCAGCTGGAGAGCTTCTCGCTGTGGCACAACACGCTGTTCGCCTCCAAGAACAATGGCTTTGACGGGAACGACGCGCAGCTGCAGGTCAACTCGCCGCTGCACGTGCGCCACTTCGAGAACCTGGCCAAGGCTTCCAAGGAAGGCAGCTTCGTCTACAAGGGCCGCGGCAACGTGCCGGACGCCTCCTTCCCCTCGGGCGAGTGCGCGATGATGACGGGCTCCTCGGGCCTGTACGCCCGCGTGGCCAAGGAAGCCAAGTTTGCCTACGGCATCTCGGCCCTGCCCTACTACCCCGACGTGAAGGGCGCCCCGCAGAACACCGCCATCGGCGGCGCCAGCCTGTGGGTGATGGCCGGCAAGAAGGCCGACGAGTACAAGGGCGTGGCCGACTTCCTGAACTTCCTGAACGACACCAAGGTGCAGGCTGCCAGCCACCAGCGCACGGGCTATCTGCCCGTGACCACCGCTGCCTACAAGCTGACCGAGGCATCGGGCTTCTACGAGAAGAACCCCGGCACGGACGTGGCGGTGACGCAGATGATCCGCAAAGCCACCGACAAGTCGCGCGGCATCCGCCTGGGCAACTTCGTGCAGATCCGCTCCATCATCGACGAGGAAACCGAGCAGATCTGGTCGGGCAAGAAGTCGCCCAAGGAAGCCCTGGACACTGCCGTGAGCCGTGGCAACGAGCAGCTGGTCCGCTTCGCCCGCGCCAACAAGTAAGCCATGCCAAGCCCCTGTTGACTGCGGCCCGGCCGTCCTGGCCGACCGCTGTCACCAGCCCGCCCCCCTCGCAAACCACCCGGGTTTTGCAGGCAGGCGGGTTGTTCTTTTTAAGAGTCCAGACATGGAAAAACGCGTTTTATTCCGCTCTGCATGGCTGCCGTGGGTGCTTCTGGCCCCGCAGCTGGCCATCATCAGCATCTTTTTCTTCTGGCCCGCAGGCCAGGCTCTGGTGCAATCGTTCCAGATGCAGGACTCCTTCGGTTTTTCGAAGGAATGGGTGGGTTTTGACAACTTCCGGGATCTGTTCCAGGACCCGGGCTACCTGGCCTCGTTCAAGACCACGGCCTTCTTCTCGATCCTGGTCGCCGTCAGCGGGATCACGCTGTCGCTGATTCTGGCGATCTTCGCCGACCGCATCATCAAGGGCGCGATGGTCTACAAGACCGCGCTCCTGCTGCCCTACGCCGTTGCGCCGGCCGTGGCAGGTGTGCTGTGGATGTTCATGTTCTCGCCCTCGCTGGGGGTGGTGGCCTACATGCTGCGCCAGGCTGGTTTCGACTGGAACCACATGCTCAACTCCGACCACGCCATGGCGCTGATCGTGATCGCCGCGGTGTGGAAGCAGATCTCCTACAACTTCCTGTTCTTCCTGGCGGGCCTGCAGTCGATCCCCAAGTCGCTCATCGAGGCCGCCGCCATCGACGGTGCGGGCCCCTGGCGCCGGTTCTGGAGCATCCAGTTTCCGCTGCTGTCGCCCACCACGTTCTTCCTGCTGGTCATCAACGTGGTGTATGCGTTCTTCGACACGTTTGCCATCGTGGACGCCACCACCCAGGGCGGCCCGGGCCGCGACACCGCCATCCTGGTCTACAAGGTCTACCACGACGGCTTCAAGGCCATGGACATGGGCGGCTCGGCCGCGCAGTCGGTGGTGCTGATGGTGATCGTGGTCGTACTGACCGTGATCCAGTTCCGCTACGTCGAAAAGAAAGTCCAGTACTGATATGGTTGAACGCAGCCCTTATCTCACCGCGTTCTCGCACCTCATCATGGTGCTGGGCGTGATCATCGTCGGCTTCCCGCTGTATCTGGCCTTCGTGGCCTCCACCCACACCGCGCAGGACATCGTGCAGGTGCCCATGCCCATGGTGCCCGGCAGCAACTTCTGGCAGACCTACCACGACGCGCTGTTCGGCGGCGGCACGGGCGCCGGCTCCACCGCCCCCGTGGCGCGCATGATGTGGGTGAGCTTCGTCACCGCGATCGTCATCACCGTGGGCAAGATCGCGATCTCGTTGCTGTCGGCCTTCGCCATCGTGTACTTCCGCTTCCCGTTCAAGGGCATTTGCTTCTGGCTGATCTTCATCACGCTGATGCTGCCGGTGGAAGTGCGCATCGGCCCCACCTACCAGGTGGTGTCGGACCTGGGCATGCTCAACAGCTACGCGGGCCTCACGGTGCCGCTGATCGCATCGGCCACGGCCACGTTCCTGTTCCGGCAGTTCTTCCTCACGGTGCCCGACGAACTGGTGGAGGCGGCGCGCGTGGACGGCGCCGGCCCCATGCGCTTCTTCAAGGACATCCTGGTGCCGCTGTCGCGCACGTCGATCGCGGCGCTGTTCGTGATCCAGTTCATCTACGGCTGGAACCAGTACCTGTGGCCGCTGCTCGTGACCACGTCCGAAGACATGTACCCCGTGGTTATCGGCATCAAGCGCATGCTGGCCGGCGGCGACGCGGGCAACGAGTGGAACATCGTGATGGCCACGGCCCTCCTGGCCATGCTGCCGCCCGCCGTCGTGGTGGTGCTCATGCAGCGCTGGTTCGTCAAGGGCCTGGTGGACACCGAAAAGTAAAGACCAAACCGGCCCCTACCGCTCTATTCATCTGCGCTAGCAGCTACTAATTTCATAGCAAAATGGCATCCCTCTCCTTTCGCAACATCATCAAGCGCTACGGGCACGGGCCCAAGGCCAACCAGGTCATCCACGGCGTCAACGCCGAGGTGAAGGACGGCGAGTTCATCGTGATCGTGGGCCCCTCGGGCTGCGGCAAGTCGACGCTGCTGCGCATGGTCGCGGGGCTGGAGGAAATCTCCGGCGGCGAACTGCGCATCGGCGACCGCGTGGTGAACAACCTGGAACCCGCCCAGCGCGACATCGCGATGGTGTTCCAGAACTACGCGCTCTACCCGCACATGACGAACTTCGAGAACATGGCCTATGGCCTGAAGATCGCCAAGGTGCCCAAGGACGAGATCCAGCGCCGCGTGGACAAGGCCGCCAAGATCCTCGAACTGAGCCACCTGCTGGAGCGCAAGCCGCGCGAACTGTCGGGCGGCCAGCGCCAGCGCGTGGCCATGGGCCGCGCCATCGTGCGCCAGCCCCAGGTGTTTCTGTTCGACGAGCCGCTGTCCAACCTGGACGCCAAGCTGCGCGCGCAGACCCGCCTCGAAATCCAGAAGCTGCACCGCGAACTCGGGATCACCAGCCTGTTCGTGACCCACGACCAGGTCGAGGCCATGACGCTGGCCCAGCGCATGATCGTGATGAACGCCGGCAACATGGAGCAGTTCGGCACGCCCGAAGAGGTCTACCACACGCCCGCGTCCACCTTTGTGGCCAGTTTCATCGGCTCGCCGCCCATGAACCTGCTCAAGAACGCGCCAGGCGTGCAGGCCGGCACCATCCTGGGCATCCGCCCCGAGCACCTGGACGTGACCACCGGCGACGGCTGGGCCGTGACGGTGGAGACCGTGGAACTGCTGGGCGCCGAACGCCTGATCTATGGCCGCATCCATGGCGAGCAGATCATCGTGCGCGTGGAAGAAGGCGCCCACGCGCCCGCGCCCGACACCGTGATCCATGTGCAGCCGCGAGGCGACCGTTTGCACAGCTTCAACGCCGAAACAGGAAAAAGGATGTGAGCACCAGTCCTGCAAGTCCCTGGCCCTACCCGCGCTGGATCGCCCACCGGGGCGCTGGCAAGCTGGCCCCTGAAAACACACTGGCCGCGTTCCGCTTGGGCGCGCAGCACGGCTATCGCATGTTCGAATGCGATGCCAAGCTGAGCGCCGACGGCGTGCCCTTCCTGATGCACGACGCCACGCTGGAGCGCACCACGAACGGCCACGGCACCGGCGGCGATCTACCGTGGACCGCATTGGCCCAGCTCGACGCGGGCGGATGGCACTCCCGCGCCCACGCAGGCGAGCCGCTGCCCACGCTGGAAAACCTGGCACGCTTTTGCATCTCCAACGGCTACTTCCTCAACATCGAGATCAAGCCCACGCCCGGCCAGGATGAAAAAACGGGACAGGTGGTGGGCGATCTGTCCGCCCGCCTGTGGCAGGGCCAGGCCGTGCAACCGCTGTTCTCATCCTTCAAGCCCGACGCCCTGTCCGGCGCCCGCGCCACCGCACCGCACATCCCGCGCGCGCTGCTGCTGGACACGCTGTGGGACGGCTGCTTCGACGTGGCCCGCGAGCTCGGCTGCGTGGCCATCGTGTGCAACCACGCGCTGTGGGACCGCGCGCTGGTCGCGCAGGTGCGGGGCTGGGGCCTGCGCACACTGAGCTACACCGTCAACGACGAATGGGCCGCAGAGCGGCTCATCGCCCTGGGCACGGACGGCATCATTACCGACCGGGTGGACCTTTTCAGCCCCACCCGTTGACCCGACAGCGCCACCTTCGGCTTTTTTTGGCGGCAACCGCCCACACGCACTGGCTCTGCCGGCCTACAGCGCGCGCGCCAGGCTTCGGGCCGCTGCGCATGACAATCCGGCGATGTTTCTGGATTGTCTGAATTGCTTGCGGGGGGCCACTGGTCCCCGGCCTCCCCGGCCCATGCTTCGCGCCTCAGCGCGCACCTTCTCTGCCAGGGTCGCGCCGCCCCGAGCGCCGGTCGGTCCACTCCACGCCACAGCACCCCACTGGAGGCGGCTGTCCCTGCTCCTGGTCCTTGCAGTCTTTCTCACCGGCTGGGCGAGCAGCCCTGCCCAGGCCCAGGGGGCCGCCAAAACCGCATCCGCCCCCACGTCCGCGGCCAGTGCCGGCAGGCCCGCCGCCACCGACGTCCCGCTGCCCAGCGTGGACGAACTGCGCAAGCAGCTGGAGGCCGTACCACCCCAACTCGGCGAAGACGACGATGGCCGCAAGCTGCTGGGGGATGTCAACGCCATTGGCAAGGCAGCCGAAGAGATCGCCGCGCGCCGCACCGAAGAGCTGGCCGACATCGACTCCCGCCTTGCCGGGCTGGGCCCCGCGCCCGAGAAGGGCGCGCCGCCCGATGCGCCCGACGTGGCGGAGCAGCGCGCCAGCCTGGCCAAACAGCGCGCGGTGATCGATGGCGAACTCAAGCTCGCGCGCCTGATCAGCGTGGACGCCGAGCAGCGCGGCACCGAACTCATCCGGCAGCGGCGCGAGCAGTTCCAGGCGGCCCTCACCACCCGCACCGACCCTCCGCTGGGCGGCACCTTCTGGCGCTCCCTGCGCAGCGCTGCGCCCGCCGACCAGGCCCGGCTGCAATCCTTGGCCAGCGAGTTGCGCACCGCTGCCAGGGCGGCCCTGGCTCCGCCCCACCGCACCGCGTTCCTGCTCAGCCTGGCCGGGGCCCTGCTGTTGGCCGTGGCCGGTACCTGGCTGGCAGAGCGGCTGCTGGTGCGGCTGGCGCCCGCACGGCTGCCGGCCGGGCGGCTGCGGCGCTCGCTGCTGGCCGCATCGTCCATCCTGGCCTACGTGCTCCTGATCGGCATGGCAGTGCAGCTGGCCTGGACCGGACTGGAAGCAGGCGGCGCCTTGCCTGAGCGCTTGCAGGCGCTGGCCAAGGCCACCGTGCAGCAGGCGGTTTTCGCCGCCTTCATCGTGGGCCTGGGCCACGCGCTGCTGTCGCGCAAACGCAGTTCGTGGCGATTGCCCGGCATCTCCGACGAACTGGCGCAGCGCCTGAGCCCCTACCCCTGGTGGGTCGCGATCGTGGCGGCGGTCAGCGGACTGCTCACGGAGGTGAACAGCATCGTTGGCGCGAGCCTGGCGGCCGAGGTTTCGGTGCACGCGGCGACGGCACTGCTGCTGTCCGCCCTTGTCGCCCTCGCGCTGCGCCACCTGCGCGCCAGCCCTCCGGCAGGCAGCGCCGACGGGTCCGACGGCGACGGCGCCCATGCAGGCAACGCAGGCAACGCAGGCGACGCAGAGCCCGCGGAGGCCGCATCCAGGCCGCTCTGGGTGGGCCTGCTGGTGGCAGCGGCGGGCGTGGCGACGATGGCCACCGTGCTCATGGTGGTGTTCGGGTACGTCGCGCTGGCGGGCACGCTCACGCGGCAGATGCTGTGGACGGGTGTCGTGTTTGGCACCACCTACCTGCTGTTCCAGCTGGTGGACGATGTGTGCGAGGCCGTGCTCTCGTCCAAGGGCGGCTTTGGCGAGCGGCTGCATCAGGGGCTGGGGCTCGACGCGAAGCTGCTGGACCAGGCCTCGGTGCTCGCCTCGGGCGTACTGCGCGTGGTGCTGCTGTTCTACATGGCGATCGCCCTCATGGCGCCCTTCGGCACCGGACCGGACGAGGTCTTCCGACGCGGCAGCACGGTGGACCACAGCCTGAAGGTGGGCGATATCACGCTGGCACCCCAGGCGCTGCTCACCGCACTGGCCGTGGTGGTGGCGGGATTCGTGGTGATCCGCGTGCTCAAGCGGTGGCTGAGCGACCGGTACTTTCCCAACACATCGCTCGAGCCCGGCATGCGCAGCTCCATCGTCACGCTGCTGGGCTATGTGGGCGGGGTGCTGGTGGTGGCGGTGGCGCTGGCGGGCCTCGGCATCAGCGTGGAGCGCATCGCCTGGGTGGCCAGCGCGCTGTCGGTGGGCATCGGCTTTGGCCTGCAGGCCATCGTGCAGAACTTCATCTCGGGGCTGATCCTGCTGGCCGAACGCCCTGTGAAGGTGGGCGACTGGGTGGTGCTGGGCGACACGGAAGGCGACGTGCGCCGCGTGAACGTGCGCGCCACCGAGATCCAGCTCGGCGACCGCTCCACCGTCATCGTGCCCAACTCGGAATTCATCACCAAGACCGTGCGCAACATGACGGCGACCGGCGCCCCCGGCCGCGTGCTGCTGCGCCTGCCCGCGCCGCTGGACACGGACGCCGAGCGCATGCGCGACCTGATCCTGCAGGCTTTCAGGGCGCACGAGAGCGTGCTGGACAACCCCGAGCCCATCGTGCAGCTCGAAGGCATCGTGAACGGCACGCTTACCTTCCTCGCCATCGGCTATGTGAGCAACCCGCGCAACGCGGGCGGTGTGCGCAGCGACCTGCTGTTCAGCATCCTCGCCGCGCTGCGCGATGCGGGCCTGGCGCTGTCGCCGCCGGCCACGACGGCGGTGGCGCCGTACGTGCCGGCGGCCGCAGCGCCGCCGCTGCCCACCGTCAACGTGCCGCAGCCGCAGCAGGGTGGGCCGGGCTGAATACTACAAAATTCATAGCATTTGGCGCTTGGTGGATGAGCGGTGGAGCACATTTTCACCTCGCCCTCACGCCCATGCCCACACCCCGCTCGGGTTGCAGTTGCCCAAGCGCTATCGCGCACGCCCGCTTTCACACACCCGTTCGGGCTGAGCCTGTCGAAGCCTCGCGCAGCGCTTCGACAGGCTCAGCGTGAACGGATGGAGGTCGCGGCGACTTCACCTAGTCCAGCTTCGCCCCCGACTTCTTCACCGCGTCCGCCCAGCGCGGCATCTCGCTCGCCAGGAACTTCGCAAAATCTTCCGAGCCCAGGAACGCCGGATCGGCGCCCTGGCTCACCATGCGGTTCTTCACCTCCGGCGACTGCATCACCTGCGCGAACGCATCGCTGAGCTTGGCCACCACGTCCTTGGGCGTGCCGGCCGGGGCCAGGAAGCCGTAGAAACCCACCACCTCGAAGCCCTTGATGCCGCTCTCGATCACCGTGGGCACGTCGGGCAGCGCGGGGTTGCGCTCGCGGCTGGTCACGGCCAGGGCGCGCACCTTGCCCTGCTTGTGGTACGCCGCGGCCTGCGGAATGCTCTCGGCCATGAACTGCACCTGCCCGCCCATCAGGTCGGTGAACGCCGGCGCGCTGCCCCGGTACGGGATGTGCACCATGAACAGGCCCGTGGCGGTCTTGAACATCTCGGGCACCAGGTGGCTGATGCCCCCGTTGCCGGCCGAGCCGAAGTTGACCTGGCCGGGCCGCGACTTGGCATAGGCCATGAACTCCTGCAGGCTCTTGGCGGGCACATTGGGGTTCACCAGCAAGGCCAGCGGCTGCATGGCGGTGCGCGCGATCGGCGTGAAGTCCTTGAGCGTGGCGTACGGCAGGCGGCTGTACAGGGCTGGGTTGATCACCATGACACCGGTGTTGGCCAGCATGAGCGTGTGGCCATCGGGTGCGGCCTTCATAACATCCTGCGCGCCCACCGTGCCCCCGGCGCCGGCCTTGTAGTCCACCACCACCGGCTGGCCCAGCACGGCCTGCAGCTTGTCGGTGAGCAGGCGGGCATGCTGGTCCAGCGGGCCGCCGGCCGGAAAGCCCACCACGATGCGGACGGGCTTGGTGGGAAAACCCTGGGCCGTCGCGGTCAGGGATAGGCAGGCCAGGGCTGCAGCGGCCAGGCAAGTGCGCAGTTGCATGGAAAATCTCCTTTTCTTTTGGGGGTTGGCTGTCGGATGGAAAGCCGCAGTGCGGGGCCCGGCACGGCGCAAACACCTCAGTGCCAGCGCGGGCGGCCAGACTCGGCCAGAATAACCGCACCTTCGTCTGCACCGAAAGCCCCCCAACCATGACCCTTGCCCACTGGTTCGTCTTCTGCGGCGTCTCACTGCTGATGTGCTTCACGCCTGGCCCGGCGGTGCTGCTGGCGGTCTCCAACTCCGTGGATGTCGGGCCGCGGCGCACGGCGTTCAGCTCGTTGGGCAGCGTGCTGGGCATCTTCTCCGTTTCGGGGCTGGCCATGATCGGCATGGGCACCGTCCTTGCCGTGTCGGCCAACGCCTTCCTGGTGATGAAGGTTTTGGGGGCCACCTACCTGATCTGGCTGGGCATCAAGCGTTGGCGCAGCAAGGAAGCACTTATCGCCAGCGACGCGGGGGTCGCGCCCACGCAGCGGCGGGAACGCAAGAACTGGCAGCTGGTCGCGCAAGGGCTGGGCGTCTCGCTGACCAATCCCAAGGCCATCCTGTTCTTCTCGGCCTTGTTCCCGCAGTTCATCGTGCCAGGCCAGCCGCTGGTCGCACAGTACCTGCTGCTGACCACGACATTCGCCGTGTTCGCCCTGGTGTCGCACGCGTTCTACGTAGGGCTGATCTCGCTGGTGAAGGCCCACGTGGTGGCACGTGCAAAACTGTTCAACCGCATCGTGGGCGGCACCTTCATGGCGCTAGGCCTGGGCCTGCTGCAGACGCGGCATAAACTGGGTTGATGGATTCAGCGCCAGCCCCCCAGCAAAATCCACTGCGTGGTGGCGCCGCCCACCACCAGCGCCGCATAGGTCAGCATCTTTCCATCGCGGCCCCACAAGAGCAGCCCCGCAGCCAGCACCACCACGCCCACGGCAAACAGGATCGCAAAGCGCCTGCCGGCCGACAACGCAGGGCGGCCCTTGGGCCCGATCCATCCGCCGGTCAGTACCAACAGCAGCGCCAGCGCTGCGGCTGGCGCCACGAAGTTCAGCAGGTGGTTCAGGATGTCCAGCGGATCCATGCAATTGACCCAAATCAAGTGTTGGGCAAGCAGAAATGCTCGCCAGAGCCAACAATTTTATAATCCGGGACCATGGCAGTCTGGGCCCTCGGGATCAACCACAACACCGCGCCGCTCGATCTGCGGGGCCGGTTTGCGTTTGCGCTCGACCAGATCGCGCCCACCCTGCACGGTTTGCGCCAGTCGCTGGGCAGCAACACCCGGCATCCCGGTGTCGAAACCGCCATCATCTCCACCTGCAACCGCACTGAAATCTACTGCGCAGGCGAGCAGCCTGCCGTAGACCACACGCTGGGCTGGCTGGCCCAGAGCGGCGGCGTCAGCCCGGCGCTGCTGGCCTCCCACTCGTACACACTGGAAGACAGCCTGGTGGCGCGCCATGCCTTCCGCGTGGCCAGCGGTCTCGATTCGATGGTGCTGGGCGAAGCCCAGATCCTGGGCCAGATGAAAGACGCCGTGCGCGCCGCGGAAACCGCTGGCGCACTGGGCACCACGCTCAACCAGCTCTTTCAGCGCAGTTTTGCGGTGGCCAAAGAGGTGCGCTCCAGCACCGAGATCGGCGCGCACAGCATCAGCATGGCAGCCGCCGCCGTGCGCCTGGCCGGCCAGCTGTTCGAAGACCTCACCGACATCAAGGTGCTGTTCGTCGGCGCGGGCGAGATGATCGAGCTGTGCACCACGCACTTCGCCGCCAAGAATCCCAAGCAGATCGCCATTGCCAACCGCACGCTGGAGCGCGGTGAAAAGCTCGCCACCCGCTTTGGCGGAGAGGTCATGCGCCTGGCCGACCTGCCCGAGCGCCTGCACGAATTCGACGCCGTCATCAGCTGCACCGCCAGCAGCCTGCCCATCATCGGCCTGGGCGCCGTGGAGCGCGCGCTCAAGAAACGCCGCCACCGCCCCATGTTCATGGTGGACCTGGCCGTGCCGCGCGACATTGAACCCGAGGTCAAGGCCCTGGGCGACGTGTACCTGTACACCGTGGACGACCTGGCCAGCGTGGTGCAGACCGCGCAGGCCAACCGCCAGGCCGCCGTGGCGCAGGCCGAGGCCATCATCGACGCGGGCGTGCAAAGCTTCATGCACTGGATGGAGCTGCGCAGCCCCGCCGGCGCTGCCGGTGGCGTGGTGCCGCTGATCCAGCAATTGAATGCCCAGACCGACGAGTGGCGCGCCCTGGAAATCGCCCGCGCCAAGAAGCTGCTGGCCAAGGGTGAGGACGTGGATGCCGTGCTCGAAGCCCTTTCGCGCGGCCTCACGCAGAAGATGCTGCACGGCACTCTGGCCGAGCTGCGCGCTGGCGATGCCGACACGCGCGCCCAGACGGCCCAGACCGTCTCGCGCCTGTTCCTGCGCTCGCAGGGCAAGACGCCCGGCCACGGGCTGTAGCGGCGCCCGCCCCGCTTTCATTTCGGGCCTTTTCGGCCTCCTGCGCTTGAAATACAAGCGCGAGCAGCTACCAAATCAGTAGCATCACCCCGTTCCTCCCCTGCACACCATGAAACCCTTTCTCCGAAGCCAGCTGGAGCGCTATGCGCAGCGCCTGGGCGAACTCGACTTCCTGCTCTCGCGCGAAGACATCATGAGCGACATGGCGCAGTACCGCCGCATCTCCGTCGAGCATGCCGAGGTGACCCAGATCGCCGGCCGCTACGCCCGCTACCAGCAGCGCGAGGCCGACCTGGCCGGCGCTCGCGAGATGCTGGCCGACCCCGACATGGCCGAGATGGCGCAGGAAGAAATCGAAAGCAGCGAAGCCGAGCTCGTGCAGTTGGAGGATGAACTGCAGCGCCTGCTTTTGCCGAAGGACCCCGACGACGCGCGCAACGCCTTCGTGGAAATCCGTGCGGGCACGGGCGGCGACGAATCGGCCCTGTTTGCTGCCGACCTGACCCGCATGTACACCCGCTACGCCGCCACCCAGGGCTGGAAGGTAGAGGTGATGAGCGCCAACGAAAGTGAGCTGGGCGGCTACAAGGAAATCGTGCTGCGCGTGGAGGGAGACCATGTGTACGGCGC
>Ga0307408_100000100_pt1 | contig 95020 bp, 110 predicted proteins | sample 322Cmetagenome_FD_202116 | JGI IMG/M metagenome (GOLD analysis project Ga0307408, IMG submission 202116) | Maize rhizosphere microbial communities from greenhouse at UC Davis, California, United States - 322HYB-C-3 | ecosystem: Host-associated > Plants > Roots > Rhizosphere > Soil | place... | reverse complement strand
TTGAGGCATAAGAACTTCCACAGCCTCGTTACCTCGGCTGCTACCCACCCTGCCTAGGCGATGGGCACAAAAAAGCCCCGGTGGTTAAACCGAGGCTTTTCTTGTCCAAATTGGTGGACCCTAGCGGTCTCAAACATAGCCCGGTGAACAGGCATGGTTCGTCTTTGGATCGCATTTGCGCAGGCGTTGCTACGTCTGCCACCCCCTTCCGCCGTTCCGGCACCCGAACCCGAAATGAAATGAACCGAACCGAATCCGAAGTCTTGTCCTACCCGAAACGAACCCGAAATGAACACCCGAAACGAAATGACGCAGCCAACTGGGACGGCGGAACCTTCTCAGATTGTGCCCGGCAAAGAGCCCTACCCTTTCAAGTTTGTCGGCATGTTCGTCACCTTCGACCTGCGCCGAAAAGGCGGCAAGGTGACCACAGAGCGCGGCGAGGTCATCGACCAGCAGTGGTTGGGCTTCACTAAGCGGGGACTCATCCCCGAATACAAAGTGACCATCATCGGCGCGAGCGGTCGCGCCGTTCAGGCCTTCGTCACCGAAGACCACGTGCAAGAGATCCGATAAACCCGATACCCGAACCCGAAATGAGCGACAAAAGCACAGTTGGAATTACAATTCACAGAAAACCACGTCCCGTTTTTCTCCGCGCTGAAAAAGACGATAATGGGAATTTCTTCCTGTTTGACGGCCTCTACTACGTCCCGTCACGGGAAATCGTAGAGACGTTCCTTCAGGCAGCTAAAAACACACTCTCTTTGAGCGATGATGCCGTATTAAGCTACAACCAGAACAACCGGCTGGAGCAGGAATCGGAAATGGTAAGCGTCAGTTCCGTTATTCCGACAAAAGCTCCTAACTTTCGTCGCACCAAATTATACATGATGCGTAACGCTCGTAATGGTTACGTGAAAATCGGCATCTCGGACCATCCAGAGTTTCGCGAGAAAACGCTTCAATCAGAGGAGCCTGAGATCGAATTGATTTTCGTGCAGAAAACAGACTCGCGTGTTGAAGAAATGCTTCACCTGCACTTTGCAGACCTACGTGTCCGTGGCGAGTGGTTCAGGCTTACGGCTCAACACATCGAAGATGTGAAAGATTTAATCCCGAAGCTGGAGGCATCCCTGTGAGCGGATTCACCAAGCTGCATTCCAGCATCCTCGACTCGACGATCTGGCGCGAGGCGAACCCCACGCGCATCCTGTTCATCACCCTGCTGGCGATGGCGGACAAAGACGGCGTCATCGAGGCATCAATCCCGGGCCTGGCCGACCGTGCCCGCCTGAGCATGCAGGAAACGATTGATGCGATCGCCACCCTCGAATCGCCCGATCAGTTCTCCAGGTCACCGGAGAACGATGGCCGACGCATATACAAAATCGACGGGGGCTGGGCGCTGACCAATTACGCGAAATATCGAGACAAGCAGGACACCGAGGCTCGGCGTGAATACCTCCGCGTGAAGCAGGCTGAGCACCGCGCCAAGGTCGCTACGAGCGTAGCTACGAAGCCAACTACGACAAAACTACGAGACGGCTACTTGTTTTTCGTAGCTGCGAACGGATGCGTAAAAATTGGCTTCAGTGTTAATCCTTGGGCTCGCCTAAGTGAAACGAAGAAAGCACACGCGAACGCTGAGATTCTGGCCATAATAGAAGGGAATGAAAGTAAGGTAGTCGCTGTAAAGGAATGCATTTCGGTTCATCGCATACAGGGAGACTGGTTCAGGAAGACACCCGAAGTCCTCGCATTGATTGATCAACTTACGAAGTCCAATGCGTTGCTTCCGGCTACAACTACGAATCTGTCAACTACGTCAACACAAGCAGAGGCAGAAGCAGAGGCAGATACTACGTTTAATCCTAAAGGATTAAACCCGCCGGCTGAAGCCGTCGGCGTTTGTGATGGTGAGGAGACTGGCATTGATGCTGGCGACCTTGCGGCGATGGAAGAGGAACGACAGGCGCGTGCGTCAGAGACCGCCAGCAGGGTTCCCCCCGCCGACCTCGCGCTCGTGTCAGAAGATGACCCGAAGGGGAAAGACTTTCCATGGCGGCAGGTGATGGGCGCACTGGCGCGGATCGTGCCGGAGGTGAAGATGCCCACGAAGGGGGACAGGCGCGACGTGGCGATGAAGAACTTTTGGCGGAAGCACAACAAGACGGTCGGCTGCTTCGAGCTGCTGGCCCAAAAGGTCCGCGCCTCCGACTACTTGATGGCCCGCAATGGTCACAAGGGTCAGGACGGCAAGCCCTACTCGTGGGGCTGGATTTTTGGCCGCAATGCGAAGAACGAGTGCCGCGCTGACGTGATCATGGATGGCGGCTACTCCACCGATGCGATGGCGTTCGTGCTGGAAGTTCAAGCCAAGGCTACAGCGCCGAAGATGACGAAGGTAATGGCCCCGGGGGGCTCGACGCCGTTCGAGGTGAACCTCGCCGAGATCTACGAGGGCGAGCCGCGCTACAAGGTCTGCGACACCCACCCAAACGGCATGCCCGTGGTCATCGACTACAAAGGTTGATCCAACCTCCTAATCACCAATGAAAATACGAACAGAACAAGTGATCGACGTATCCGAATGGGATGCGCTCGAGAAGAAAACCTATGGGCGAGAATACTCATTTCAGCAGCAGGACGGGTGCAAGCCTCGCGGAGTCTTCCGCCTGCGTGTGCCTGCTCCGGCTGATGACTACGAGCGCGGGTCCGTGCCCGAAGTCGTGAACCATTCCGAACGCGGCGTGAGCTTTGCGGCATGGCTCGCGAGAGACCCAAAGCAAAAGCTGCCCGGACGGCAGGAAGACTACTGTCTGTCGCTGTGGTGGGACCGTAACTTCTACCCCGACGTGCAAATGGTGGCGAACGACCTGCACGCGAAGGGCCTGCTCGATGCGGGAGAATACACCATCGACATAGATTGGTAGCAGAAGCAGCCCACCTCTATTTGCCAGAGACCTGAACCCAAAAACCAACCAGAAATGAAAAAACAACTCATGATCATCCGCGTGCATCTGCACGTGTTCCTCTCACGCTTCTCCTATCGGCACGCCCGGCGTTGCGGTCTCGTCGGCATAGGCGCCGCGACCACCTTCAACTCGAAAGGAAAGCCCGGCCTACCTCTTGCCGCGGCGATAGAGATAGGCCGCATACGCTCGCTCTGCTGATCAGACACCCAAACCCGAAACGAACCCGAACTGAAATGGAACTCCAACAACTGAAGAAGGCCTTGGCCGATCGCGCCGAAAATGTGTGCTCATTGCTGCTGCCTGGCGGAAAAATATCCGGCGGCGAATGGGTGTGCGGCGACATCGGCGGAGGCGCTGGTCAATCACTGAAGGTCGTCCTCCGCGGCGACAAGGCCGGTATCTGGCGCGACTTCTCTGGCGACATCGGCGGATCCAACCTCCTCGAACTCTGGGTGCAGGCTAAGAGCCTGCCCTTCCAGATGGCCTTGGCTGAGGCGCGTCAGTGGCTCGAAGGCCAAGGCGTGACCAACTCGACTTCGATCCGCGCCGCCCGCGAGAAGACCTACTCGAAGCCTTCTAAAAAGGGGATCACCTGGCTCGCAAACAAGGTGGAGTTCTACCTGACGGCCGAGCGCTGCATCCCGAGGGAAATCCTCGAACTCTACCGCATCTCGATGTTGGCCGACGTCGAAGCGATCGTGTTCCCGTTCCTCTCCGAGCACGGTCCCGAGCACGCGGCTCAGATGATCAAATATCTGAAGCTAGAGCGCGACGAGAACGGGAAGAAGATTCCGTGGACATCGAAGGACACGCCCAAGGTTTTGTTCGGCAAACACACGGTGCAGCCTACAGATCGCTACCTGCTCATCTCGGAGGGCGAGATCGACGCCATGAGCTGGAAGTCGATGCGCATCCCCGGCCTGTGCTGCACATCGGTGCCGTTCGGCGCCAAGTGGGAAGGCAAGGATGGACGCGACCCGAATGACGAGTGGATTGATTTGGACTGGGAGTTCCTGCAGCGGTTCGAGCGCGTCTATCTGAGCTTCGATATGGACGAAGCGGGCCGGAAGGCGTGTGCGTCTATCATCAAACGTCTGGGCCGCGAGGTGTGCTTCGTCGTCAACCTGCCGGAGAAGGACGCGAACGCCCTTCAGCAGGCAGGCCGCGGTGCGGAGTTGGTGAAGGCTTTCAACGAGGCCAAGACCATGGACCCGGAGGCGCTTCGTAACGCTGGCGACTTCTGGCAAGCAGTCGTCGATCGCATGTTCACGCAGGATGCCAATGCTAAAAAAGGCATACCCCTACCCTTCGGAAATTACCCGTTCCACCTCCGTTGGAACGAGTGGACGCTCGTGACGGGAATAAACTCCAGCGGCAAGACGACGCTGATCGAGTTCATCTTGATTCATCTGCGGAAGCTTGGATACCCGAGCTGCATCGGCTCATTCGAGGTGCCGACAACGCAGACACTCCAATTCATGGTGCGCCAGGCACTGGGCACCAATACGCCAGAGAGGCACGTCGTTGAATCGGCGAAGGACTGGTTCGCCGGCGGATTTTGGTTCTACGACAAGGTCGGCAAGGTCGATTGGCGGGACGTGCTCGCGACATTCCGCTATGCCTACCGGCGGCATGGCGTGCGATTCTTCGTGATCGATTCCTTCATGAAGCTCGGCATCGCTGGTGACGACTTTGATGCGCAGGGCCTCGTGCTCAACGCGATCTCGGATTTTGTCCGCGACTGCGACGTTCACGTTTTTCTGATCGCACACCCGCGCAAGCTGAAGAGCGAAGACGAGGTCGTGAATAAAATGGACGTAAAGGGGTCTGGAGAAATCACGGACCAGGCGCACAACGTCATGCTCGTTTACCGAAACAAGAAAAAGGAAAAGGAGATCGAGCAGATGATCAAAATGAAGGACGAGGAGTCCAAGATCGCTGCCAAGCGCCGGGCGAAACCCGACACCCAGCTGATTATCGGAAAGCAGAAGAACGACGATGGTGATGAACCGACAATCGACCTCTGGTATATCAAGGAATCGAAGCAGTATTTCGGTCATCATCGCCTGAGAGGACACTCGTTTATTGCCGGAGAGCCAATCCCGGAGGCGCCAGAACTCGTCGCTACCGAAGAACCGATCGATGAAGACGCGCCTTTCTGAAAATAAACTCTTTACATTAATAATTCTTCGTGGTCTCTAAACCACGTCAGACACCCGAACCCGAATCCGAAATGAATTTATGCCTGAAATCTCAGAGAACGAGCGTGCTGCAGCCGCATGCGGAATTCTCAAAGTCATCTCCGATGACTGGACGCGCTGGCACTTCCAAAGCTCCGAAGGCCCGAACATTTACCACACGGTTGACCTCACATCATGGCAGTTCTCCGGCGAGTGTAGTTGTCCGCACTTCCAGATGCGCATTCAGCCGTTGCTCGCCCGGCGCGTCATCAAGCCGCACAGCGCCCAGGCGAAATGTAAGCACATCCGCCGTGCCGACCAAGTCCTACTATATCACCTAAAGAAGCGCCTATTCCCAAAGGAGTAGGCCCACGTTTTCGTTAGATACTCGAACCCGAAATAATACCTGAAATGAAAGCATCCCTGAACATCAGAGCGTTTTCCAGCGCTCTTGCCATTGTCACTCGTGCCGGCCCTGGCGGCAAGGCCACCATTCCCGTGCTCTCCTGCGTCATGCTGAGTTTCTCAAAGGAACGCCAGCGCGTGAGCATGGCCTGCACCAACCTCGATGTGCGCATCGAAACCTCGATGGCTGCGCCCGTTGAAGAGTCGGGCGAGCTGTGCGTGAGCAGCTCAATCTTCACCTCGATCATTCGCGCCCTGCCCAGCGAAAATGTCACGCTCACCAAGATCAAAAACCAGATCAAGATCGAGTCTGGCTCCAGCAAGTTTTCGCTGCATGCGATCGCCGCGAGTGAGTTCCCGCCGGCACCGGAGATCAGTGGCGAAGTGAAGCGCATCGAGTTCTCGCAGGAATCGCTGCTTTCTCGCATCCAGTCGGTCAGCCCCGCTCAGTCGGACGATGCTTCCCGCTACATACTGAACGGCATGTTTATTTCCCAGCAGAAGAATGCCATGAACTTCGTGGCCACGGACGGTCGCCGGTTGCATCTCAACTCGGTCAAGGCTGAGTCCGAGTCAACGGCCAGCCTGATCTTGCCGGCCAGCTCCGTAGCGAAACTGGAGCCGCTGCTCGGCTCCGGTAAAAACGTCGCGCTCACGTTGGCTGGTCGCTGTGTCAGCTTTGAGATCGATCGCGAAGAAGGCGACATCACGATGTATTCCAAAGTGGTCGATGGTGCCTACCCGAACTACAAGCAGGTTATCCCAGCTGGCTATGCGGACAACACGATCAAGCTGAAGCGTGATGATCTCGCCCAGGCATTCCGCCGCGTGTCACTCTCGCTGTCCGACAAGAACAAGTCAGTGAAGCTCGCTCTGAAAGGAACGACGCTCACGTTGTCGGCGTCTTCACCCGAGTATGGTGATGCGAACGAAGACGTAGCGTGCGAGAACATGAAGAACGTCGAGTCGGAACTCGCGATCAACCCGTATTTCGTGATCGAAGCGTTGCAGGCCACCAACGACGAGCACGTCACGCTTAAGATCACTGACACCATCTCACCGATGGTCCTCATCATTGGAGACCTTCTGTCGGTCATCATGCCGATTCGTCTCTCGTGAAGCGAACCCCGCTCCGGCGCACTCCCCTGAAAAGGGCGGGCAAGCCAATCAAATCACGCAGTCCGAAGAAAGCCGACGACGATGCCCGCTACCGTGTCGCGAAGGCGGAATACCAGCGAGAGCACCCACGGTGCGAAATGCCTAGGTGCTCTCGCAGCATCCTTCGCGGCGATGTGATTGATCTTCACCACAAGGCCGGACGGAACGGCCCCCTGCTCTACTGCAAAAAGTATTTCTCAAGCCTGTGCCGGAATCACCACAACTACATCAAAGAGCACATGTCTTGGGCTCGCGCCAACGGCTGGATCATCGACGTCTCAACCGAAGAAGTCCGCGCACTCCGCGCCGCTGAATGAACAGAAAGACACACCTGATGGTCGGCATTATCGGCGGCAGTTTGATTGCCCATCGTCTCGCTGTCGCCTGTCTCGCGGCCGGTCATGAAGTGATCAAAATCGAGACAAAGGGCGAACGTCACGAGGATCTAAAGGCCATCAAAGGACTGAAGGCTGACGTCGTAATCATGGATGACCCCGAGGCGCCAAAACCCCCGATTGAAACCATGATTCTTCAAGCCGCGACCAACTACGAGCCGCCGAAAGTCATGATGCCGGTGAAGTATGAACCCCAGCGCGAGCACTGGCGGCGGGGCCGTCCGCTGCGGAAGCGATAACCCAATTTTAGAAAGACACCCGAACCCGAAATGAACTCAGAAAAATTCCAAACATCCCGCGAGGCCTACACCTACTGCGTTGAAAACGGCCTGATCTCCAGGCGCGTCGAAGAGGTGTTGGAGGTCGTGCTCGAGTCCGGCCCGATGAACCAGACGATGGCTCACCAGGCAATCGTCCGAAAAACCGGCATCGTCGGCCTCGAAAAGTATTCGATCAGCCCGCGCTTCGCCACGCTTGAACGCATGGGCCTGATCCGGAGCATCGGCCAGCAGGCGTGCCCGGTCACGCGCCGGTCGACAATCTTCTACGAGGCGACCAACTCCCGCCCGATCTGCACCGAGGCAGAGGCCAACAATGCTGCCCCGCGCCGGGCATTGCTCAAGACGCTGACAGAGGAGAATGTTCAGCTCAAGGAGCAGGTCCGCCACCTCACCGAACTGCTCAACATGAAGAGCCAGTCGTTCCAAGAGCGCGAGAAGCGCATCAAGGCGGCTCCGGTCGAAGTTCAAACCCGTCTCTTCGGCTGACCATGCCACGTCGAGACGACATCCTTTCCAAGATCCACCCGAGGTATATGCCGCAGGTGCAGGCCCAGCTGGCTGCCCAGCGGGCACCACGGGCGCTCACGTCAATGCTCCCGAAAGAGGTGGAGGCCAAGCCGAGCGAGCGCCGCGTGCGCCAGTCCCGGCAAAAGATGAACAAGCTGGAGCTGGCGTATCAGGACATGCTGCGCGTCGAGTTTGCCGGCAAGGTCGTGATCGCGCAGAAGGTCCGCCTTTGGATCTCAAATGGGGACTGGTATAAACCAGACTTTTACATACCTCACTTGAATCTGTTCGTTGAAGTGAAGGGTCCGCACTCGTTCCGGGGTGGTTTTGAGTTCCTGAAGATCGCCGCCAGTCAGCACGATTGGGCCAAGTTCCGCCTCGTGTGGAAAGAGCAAGGCAAGTGGTTTCGCCAAGAGATCCTGTCATCGGAGGTATCCGGATGAGCCTGACTGCCGAAGTCTCACAAAACATCCGCAAGGGTGTTCTCTTCTTCGTCGGCGGCGAGTTCACGCTGACTTTCGACGCCGGTTACATGCAGAAGGAACGTCAGGAATACCTGATGTGCGTGGAGCTCGTGAAGAAGCTCAGCCAGAAGTCTTACGACGCCCGCCGATACTCGTGGAACATCCAGCCTGGCGACGATGCGGCGAAGTGCCTGACCAAGCTCGTCGGCTGGGGCATTACCCCGACCAAGGACGCTCGCACCCGGTTGAGCGAGGACATGAAGCGCATCGCGGCTGCCGCGGCGAAGGATCAGGCGTCCAGCGAGGAGCAGGTTGAAATCGAGATCCCCTCGGCCCCTCATCTGGTGCAGGCGCTCAAGAATTACCAGAAGGTCGGCGTCCGCTTCATGGTCGATAAGCTGCGGGCCTACAATGGCGACGACATGGGCCTTGGTAAGTCACTCCAAACGCTGGCCGCGCTTGAGATGTCCCAGGCATTCCCGGCGCTGATCCTGTGCCCGGTGAAGCTCAAGCAGAACTGGCTGGTTGAGTGCCGCAAATGGCTTCCGCACCGGAAGGCCAGTGTCCGAGCCAATGACTTGGCCGAGATCACGATCATGGGCTACTCCGAGGTGCACAACTACGTGAACTTCATGCTCGCCTCACCGAAGGCCAAGGAGCGCAAGGAGGCTGCGGCGGACACGAAGAAATACTTTTTCCCCACCTTCAATAAGGTGGTCGGTATCGCCTGCGACGAAGGCCACTTCATCAAGCGCAGAGAGTCACGTCGGTCGATGGCCGCAACGGCGATCGCTCAACTGTGTGATCCAAAGGTGCGCTTCATCATGTCCGGCACCCCGGTGGAGAATGATCCGTCCGAGTGGCTGGCACCATTGAATTTCTTCGGCCTGATGCACCACTTCGAGAACGAATATAAATTCATGGTGCGTTACTGCGGATACGTGCGCGGCCAGTTCGGCATGAAGATGACCGGCGCCACGAACACGAAGGAGCTGCATGGCCGACTGACCCAGCTTTGCTACATCCGTCGTAAGAAGATGGACGTGCTCAAGGAGCTTCCGGACAAGATCGAATCCATCTACGAATGCGAACTCACCAATCGCGGTGAGTATGACCGCATCGAGCAGGACGCGAAAGCAGTCGTAATGCAGAATCAAGGCACGCTGCTCACAGATGGGCAGGCCTCGGCTATGGCGATGATCAAGATTGGAATGCTCCGGGCCGCCGCCGGTCGCGGCAAGGTCGAGTGGATCATCGAGTGGATCGACACGTTCCTCGAATCCGGCGAGAAGTTTGTCATCTACGCCTATCACCCGGAGGTGCAGGCCGCTCTGGTGAAGGGCCTGCAGAAATGGAGTCCTGCCGTCGTGCTCGGTGGCTGCAAAGACGTTGGCGCTGAGGTCCAGAAGTTCGCGAAGGATGAGCGCTGCCGCGTGTTCATAGGCTCGATCATCGCGGCCGGTTTCGGCATCAATGGTCTACAAGGTGTCTGCTCGCACATCGGCATCGCCGAACTCATGTGGACCCACACGAAACACCAGCAGGCCATCGACCGACTGCACCGCATCGGCCAGAAGGATTGCGTCAACGCTTACTACTTTCTCGCACCTGGCACAATCGACGACGACCTCTGGGCGATCGTGTCCGAAAAAGCAAAGATCGTAAGCTCGACAACCGATGGCGAGGAAGTGACAAAGTCCGCGCTCCTGCAGAATTTGGTGAGGAAGTTCCTTACCCGTTAGAAACCCGAACTGATAACCCGAAACGAATCCGAATATGAAAAAGAGAACGTCAGCTGCCGCGGCGGAAGACCACGGCACCGAACAGCAGCACGAAGGCCAACCCACGGGCGCCGTCGTTGAACAGTTTCCCGCTGGCGAGCAGCCAGCCGGTGAACAAGAATCGAGCAACGAACCGGTCGCGCCGCCTCGCCTCAATGGTGAAGTGCAGCAGTGCGTCGACTCCGTCGCTTCCACGATCACCGGATGCTCCGAGACCGAGTTGAAAAACTTTCTCGCGACCACCGACTTCGTGGTTTCCCAAGTCGCCTTGCAGCTGGCCAACCGCTGGAAGGAAATCTGCCGCACGGCCGAGGCCGCTGGTGGCACCGACGGCGAGAAGGCTGCGAAGGTCGGTATCTCCTTCAAAGTGGAAATCGACCACACGAACCTGAACCTCATGAGCACGAAAGTGAAAATGGGTTTCGCTCGTAAATACTCCGAGAGCGCCGAGACGCAGGAAGATTTGCGTCAGGTTACATTCAACCTCAAGAGCGGTTAAAATCACCGTGCTTTCCCGTATGAAAACTACGGGAAAGCCTATGGTTTGACATGCATTCGCAAGCAGTTTAGCGATTTGTCGTCAGACCGTTTTAACTGAAAGCGAAACCGAAATGAACGCGATACACGAAACCGATCACCTTATTGCATATTTGAACGACATGCTCCTCTCCCTTGTTCGGGGCGTTGTCGTTAAACCAAAGGAGGTCTCAATCACACAATCTGTCCATGGCCCGCTCGTGGCTTTTATCATAAAGACCGCACCGGACGACATTCCTCGTGTGATCGGTGCCAAAGGTAAGCATTTCCGGGCGCTGGAAGCGATCATTGGCAACCTGGCGAAACAGATCAACCGAGAGAGCCATATCAGTATAGACGAGAGCGGCCCGCGGAACGTCACTGGCGGCGCCAAGGCGCTGTCTTTCAGTCAGCCGAAGGATATGGCCCCGGTCGAAGCCCTCCTGAAAAAGACCGTGGAGATGTTCATGGATCGCCCTGACTCCGCAAAGGTCATCCGCACCGACATCGGAAACACGACGATTTTCGAGGTTCGCGTGAACGAGGACAATTTAGATAAGATCACAGGTGCTCCGAGCCGTTTTGACTATGGCGAAGACGGTATCGTGATCGGATCCATCAAAAATTTGTTCGATGGCATCGGCAAAAACCATGGCCGGTTGATTCGTGTTGTGCTCTCGAAAAAAGAGTAAGTCTTAACAGCCCATTACTCTAAGCGTCTGCTTCGGCAGGCGCTTTTTTTGTGCCCTTTCGTAATTCGATTCCTCTTTACTTTAATCAACCTAGGGAGATTCTCCCATCCGTCAGAGACCCGAAACCCGAACCTGAAATGAAACTGATCAAAAAATTGATAGCGGCCCTTGTCCCGAAGAAGCTGGATGCCAAAGCGGTGGTGTTTCCTGAAAAAAACTTCACCTACAAGCGGCCTGAAAACCTCACGGAAGAGCAATGCCGAGACTTGCCGTGCTTCCGTTGTAGCACACACACCGTATCGTGCTGGGAATTCCCCTTTCGCGATCGCCTTCGGTTTTTATTCACCGGCCGACTTTGGCTTTATCTGATGATGAACGGTCACCCGCCCGTAGCCCTGATGGCTGAGTCGCCTTTTCCAAAGACGAAGCCGGAGACGCAGGCTGGCGACCGCAGAGTTTTCGGCCAGATTGTGCTCGGTTCGCTTCTGGGTGCCTTTGTGGTCCTGCTGATTTCTTGGCTTCGCCGCTGACCATGGCTCAGCAATACACTAAGTTCGTGGCCGAGTTGAAGTCGGCTTTGGGTGCCGTGCTGCGCAGTCAGCGCAGTGCGGTCCAGACCGAGTCCGGCATTCATATCGCCATCGCCGAGGCGCTCATGGCCATGAAGCGCGAGTTCAAACATGAGCACCGCCTCAACGAGCGCGATCGTTTGGATTTCTTGGTGACGCCTGGCATCTTCATCGAAGCCAAGAAGGGCGCGGCCGGAATCGCTGTGCTCCAGCAGTGCGGGCGCTACCTTGATCACCCGGACACCGCCTGCGCAGTCATCGTCGCGATGCGCTGTGATGGACAGATACCGGCGACATTCCGCGAGAAGCCGGTCTTCGTGATCGAGCTGTGGAGGCTCGTGCTGTGAATCTTGACCAGATCAAAGTCATCGCACTGGTGATCGCGTTATTATCGATAGCCTACGCGTTCATCGAGATTGGCCGATTCTTTGTGAAGATCGGCGATGCTATCAAAAAGCATTTAAGATCTAACGACGCTGATTGGTGGAAAACTGACGGACCAGATAAACCAGATAAGTAAATTTAGTTTTTTGTCAGACACCCGAATCCGAACCCGAAATGAATCTTACGCTACTGAACGACCTGAAAGAGTCCGGCCAGGACTTTGAGTTTTACCCGACCACTCGGCAGATCATTGAGAAGATGATGGCCGACATCAGCCACCTGCGCACGTTGAAGTGGCGATTGTATCACGATCTGGGCTCCGTCTTGGACATCGGCTCCGGCGCTGGGAAGGTCTTGGAGGCCTTTAAGGAGGCGAAGTTCTCCGAGTTCTACGCCATCGAAAAGAGCCCGATACTGCGCGACTGTTTGCCGGACGACGTTTTCATCGTCGGCACGGACTTCCACGAGCAGAGCTTAGTGAACAAGAAGGTCGAAGTCACGTTCTGCAACCCGCCCTACTCCGAGTTTGAGGCCTGGGCACGGAAGATCATCCGTGAATCATCCTCTCGGCTTGTTTACTTGGTCATCCCGGAGCGTTGGGAAAAATCGGTGGAGCTCGCCGACTCGTTGAAGTTCCGCGAGGCGGCTTTTGAGATCATCGGACGATTTGATTTCTACGATGCGGAGGACCGGGCCGCCCGCGCCAAGGTTCACCTGATCCGAATCGAAATGTCCGATGAGACGGACGATGCCTTCGATCGCTTCTTTGAGCAGGAGTTTGCCGAACTGAAGGCGAAGTGGCGGGGTGACACTGAATCTCCCGAGGCCGCAGCGGAACGTGATGCCGAGCAGCGAGCCGCCAAGTTCACGAGCCTAGTGGTGGGTGCTGACCTTCCCCAACGACTCGTGAACCTCTACGATCAGGAGCTTGATAACATCCGCCGTAACTACGACGTGGTGAAACAACTCGACGTCCAACTCCTGAAGGAATTCGACGTCTCTCCCGTTCGGATCGCGGCATGCCTGAAGTCCCGTCTCGCCGGCCTGCGCAACACCTATTGGCAGGAGCTCTTCTGGCACATGAAGAGTATCACGAACCGGCTGACCACGAAGAAGCGCAACGCCATCCTGAACCGCCTCAATAAAAGCGCCCACGTGGATTTCACCGTGGACAACATCGCGGCCATCCTCGTCTGGGTGCTTAAGAACGCCAACACCTACTTGGACGAGCAGATCCTCGAAACCTTCGACACGATGGTCGATAAGGCCAACGTCCGTAACTACAAGTCCAACGCCCGGGTTTTCACCTACGACCGGTGGCGTTACAATGAAGAGACGCCGTCGCATATCGCGCTCGAATATCGAATCGTGCTCGCACGTGTTGGTGGCATCCGCCTCAAATTTTCTAGTGGGCACGAACTCGTTGAGTCCGCAGCCGACTTCCTTGGCGACATCCTGACCGTCGCGCATTGCCTTGGTTTCAACTGCGACACCGCTGACGACCGCCTCACCTACCAAGGGCGACAGAATTGTTGGTCCCCGGGTGAAAGGCACGAGTTCATGTGCACCATACAGGGATTGCCCAAGGTCATCTTCGATGTTCGAGCATTCCAGAATGGGAATCTACACATCCGGTTAAACCAAGATTTCGCGCTCGCGCTCAACGTCGAAGTCGGCCGCATGCGTGGGTGGATCAAGTCAGGAAAAGAAGCTGCTGAGGAACTCGGCGAAAAGAAAGCTGCGGCCTACTTCGGGACCGCGCTCAAGCTTGGCCTCCACTCGCTCCCAATGCTCTCCGCGCCGGCGGCCTGATAACATGCGCAACTACGGTAAAGTCAGTTTCGACACCGTCCGGCGCCACTGGGTCATCACCACCACGCCGGACGTCACGATGCGCCTAAAGCGGATCTTCCCGCGCATCGACCAGAAGGTGGCGACGGAGATGCGCATCGTAGCCACTCCCGAGGTGGCCAACGACCTCGAATGGATGCTGGTGCGATTCCCGATGACACTGGAGCCGGTGGACGCACGACACCTCGCGACTGCGGCGGCGGGCCATCGCCAGAAGCAGACGGAACTCGACGCCATCATGTCGGCACCGGGCTCGCCAAGTTCCTTCAGCCTGGCATTCCCACCCCGCGAGTATCAGGCATTGGCGGCTTCACTCTACCTCAAGCAGGGTCACCTGCTGCTTGCCGACGAGGTCGGCCTCGGAAAGACCGTCTCGGCGATCGCCACGTTGACGGATAAGCGCACGCTCCCGGCGCTGATCGTCGTGAAGGCGCATCTGCCGAAGCAGTGGGAGGACGAGATCAAACGCTTTATCCCGGGCGCGTGGGTCCACATCATAAAGAGCCGGAAGCCCTACAAGCTGCCCATCGCCGACGTTTACGTTATTTCGTATTCGAAGCTCGACGCGTGGTGGGGCTACTTCGCCGGCAAGATCGGCTCCGTGATCTACGACGAGATCCAAGAGTTGCGCATTGAGGAATCGCAGAAATACAAAGCCGCGAAGATGCTCAATGGCACGGTGCCGTTCCGGCTCGGTCTCTCGGCAACGCCGGTGTGCAACTACGGCGGCGAAGTCTGGAACGTGATGAACCTGCTCGCGCCGGACGCCCTCGGCTCGAAAGAGGAGTTCACCCGCGAGTGGGGCGAATACATTTACGGGAAGCTCACAGTAAAGCAGCCCGAGGCCCTCGGAGCCTTCCTGCGCAACGAGAAGCTCATGCTTCGACGGACTCGCAAGGACGTGGGCCGCGAGTTGCCGCCAATCCTCCGCTACGTTCAAGACGTGGAGTTTGACCGCAACGTGTTCGAGAAAGGGCTGTCCGCCGCCGATGAGTTGGCACGGCTGATCCTCACCGGCACCTTCGAGCAACGCGGCCAAGCGGCCCGCAAGTTCGACTTGGAGATGCGTCAGACCACCGGCCTGGCAAAAGCTCCGTTCGTTGCCGAACTCGTCCGCATGCTCATCGACTCCGGTGAGAAGGTGCTGCTGGCCGGGTGGCACCGCGCCGTCTATGACGTGTGGGCGGATCGTTTGCGTGATCTGAAGCCCGTCTTCTTCACGGGCCACGAATCCCCTACGCAGAAGGAAAAGGCGAAGCGCGACTTCATCGATGGCCGGACGGATCTCATGGTCATCAGCCTGCGGTCCGGCGATGGTATGAACGGCCTGCAGGACGTGTGCTCAGTGCTCGTGTTCGGTGAACTCGATTGGAGCCCAGCTATTCACCACCAGCTCGTGGGGCGTCTAGCTCGCGACGGCCAGAAGGCATCGGTGCAGGTGTTCTTCCCTGTGGCCCCCATCGGCAGTGATCCGACTATGTCGAGTGTGCTCGGGCTCAAGAGCGCCCAGGCAGTCGGCATCGTGGACGAAGGCGTTGAATCGAATCCTGACATCGTGGAGACCGACCCGCAGCGCGTGAAGCAGCTGGCGATTGATTACTTGAAGTCTCGAAAGATCGCGATCCCTACGAAAGAGCCGGAGAAAATTGTTCTAGCCTGAAATAACCTCTTTACTTTTATTAAGCGATATGCCTTCTTTGTAGTCGTTAGCTGTCAGATACCCGAACCCGAAACGAATCCGATCATGAGCACAAATATTCCCGTCATCCCTGACGTTATCGCCGGCATCACCCACGAACAGGTGACCGCATACTTTGCCGAGCTTTCCAAAATTGCCGGTTTCAATATGGGCATGCTCGCCCACTCTGAAGGGCGAAAATTCACCACCTACGAAACGTTTGGTAGTGATTACGTTTCCGTTTACGCGCCAACGCCCGCCGAAGCCGTCGCAAAACACATCGCCAAGCGCCCGCTCACCGGAATCGAGTTGGCCAAGCAGAAGCTCGCGGAGGCACAGGAGTTCATGGCCAAAGAGCAGGCCAAGCTGGAGGCCGCAGATTGAGCCTCGCAGCTCTACGCGCTCGCGAGTCCTCCGGCGATCTATCCGCCGGCGTGCTGGCTGATCACTACTCCCGAGAAGGCCTTGGGACTATCATTATTTACGAGTCACCGGTTGATCAGCTTGCCGTCGAAGCCGCTGATCTGACGACGAATCAAAAGCTCGCCGCCCTCGGCTTCACGACCGAGCCCGGCCAATTCGGCTGCAAGCGCATCTTTAAGGATGGCGTGTTTCAATACGAAGGCCGCGCCCACGACATCGATTCGTGGCTGCGTGACCGAGAGTCATACGACTGAACCCAACCCCGGCTAGATACCCGAAATGAAATACATCCTAATCCTCGCAGTTCTCTTGCTCCTCACCTCGGTCAGCCTGCGGGCTCGGCCGGTGGTGGGGATCGCCTCGTTCTACCACGATCGCCACGAGGGCCGCGTGATGGCCAACGGTGAGCGCTTCACCCAGTCGGCCTTGACCTGTGCCAGCAACCGTTGGCCGCTCGGCACAAAGCTGCGTATTCGTCATGGCATCCGTGAAGTGGTGGTGACTGTGACAGATCGCGGACCGCGCAACGATCTGAACCGCGTGGTCGATCTCAGCAAGACGGCGTTCCGGCGGCTCGGTCCGCTGAAGGCCGGACTGCTCACTGTTGAGGTGAAGGTGATTTCCAAAAAATGAGACGCGACTACCCAATCACCGGAGGTGGCTGCAAGGCCCGCATTCAGAACAAGTGGTTTCACGAGCGGCAATTTCCTGGGACCACGGATCACCCGTGCCCATTCAAACCGCGGCGCGATGGCTACTGCTTCCGCCATCACCCTTCAGACCGTCGCCGCACGCTTGAGTGCCGCAAGGTCAAGCTCGAGGCCGCCCTCGCCAAGGTGAACACAGAACTCGCAGCGATCGAACCTGCCGACGGTCCCGGCAATCCATCATGAACAAGTGCAAATTCTCCCCGTGCAGGCAGTATCGTTACTCGCTCATCCATCAGGTGGACGAGATCCAGATCGGATCGAAGTTCATCATGTGGATTGGGCTCAACCCCAGCACGGCAGACGAGAACCAGCTCGATCCCACGCTGCGCCGCATCCGTGTGTTCACCCGGCGGGAGGACGGCCACTCGTTCGCCATGACCAACCTGTTCGCGTGGCGTGATACTCAGCCGAAGAACATGATGGCGGTGCCAGATCCCGTCGGACCGGAGAACGACGAGGTGCTGCAGACGCTCGCGAAGATCAGCTCTCTCGTAATCTGCGCGTGGGGTGCTGATGGCTACCACAGAGACCGGTATTGGGATGTGGTTAAACTGCTCGATGGCATCCCGCTTTTCTGCCTCGGCACAAACGGCGACGGCAGCCCGCGCCACCCGCTCTATGTCGCGGCCAACACTCCGTTGGTTCGGTTCTATCCAGTTCCACGCCCATGATGAAGCGAGGCGAGTTCCGCACGATCACCGATGCCGACTGGCGCGAGGCGCTGGTCGGGGCTCGGCATCGTGTGGCAACTGCGCCGGTCCGCCGCTTCCTGAAGCCTGGCGAACCGTGCGGGCACAACGGATGTGCCGAGACCACTGATCCATGCCAGCGCTGCGGGAGAATCGCCGCCGACATCCAATTACTTTCCGTCAACCAACCCGAACTCGAATACCTGAAATGAACATCGCACTCATCACACCCGCCGGCGCATGGGCGCTGGCTCTTGTTATCATCTGCCTGATTGGCCTGATCACCTACTCCCTTCACGCCGGTGGCCACATTCGCTGGCGCAAAAACTGGAACGATAAGGGGTCTGATATGCGGCTGAAGCCGGTGGAGGAATGGCCCACGCATCGCACGCATTGCAATGTAGCGATGCCGCCGGTCTTTCCGCCTAGGTTGTTCGATTTCGTGGCCCCGCGTTCACCCAACCGTGAAGAACTCGGAAAGCTTGTCCGTGCTGTGTGGATTGGATGGGCGAAGGAACAGCCCAACCCGAAGCCCTCGTGGTTGAAACCATGGGAAGAGTTAAGCGAGCCCGACCGTGAGGTTGACCGCCGCATCGGAGAGACCCTCGCCGCGATTCCGGATCGCATCACCAAGGAGTTTGATCGCCTACTCGAAAGTGAGAGAAGGGCCGTGGCCTTCGCTACCCGTGTGGAGCGCGGCGAAATCCAGTTTGCCGTTCGGTGCAACGAGGAAGCCCAGAAGATTGCTGCTCTGCCGCTCGGCAAGACGATCCACGAGAGCCTGTCCGACGCGGTGAAGCGCGTGCTCGATGAGCGGAATGTCGGATTGGCGCTGGTTACGGAGAAGGACAAGGCGCTGCAGTTCGTGCTGGATTCAACCAAGCGTGAAACGGACAACCTGAATTTAAACACGCTCCAAGAGCGTATGGTTGAAGCCCTCGCCAAGACGCCCGCCGGTTTGGGCGAAGACTTGAAGGCCAAGCTCGAACGTCTCGCCTACCTCGAATCGTTCGCGGCACACATCGACGTTGATTCGCTCTCACGCTACAACGCTCAGTTGAGACGCATCTCAGACTTGGAGGATGAACTTAAGGCAGCGATTGAAGGCCGAAAGTCCTGTGACCGCATCATCATGGAAGAACGGGCAAGTGCGGTGGCCAAAGACGCTGAGCTGAAACGGCTGCGGGCTGAACTTGCCTCGTGGCCGGGCCTCTACAAAGGAGTCGAAAATGAACGCGACGCCCTCCGCGCCCAGCTCGCGACGGCCGAGGCCGAGTCTGTGAAGTTCCAGAGCTTCAACGACGCTGCCCGTGCTGCAATTGAAGCCGAACGCAAGATGCGCGAAATGGACAAGGCCTGCCTGCGCACGTTGCAGGAGGCGGCGGACGCGATGCGGGATCAATTGTCGGTCTATGCGCACGGCTTAATCTTGAGCAAGGACGACACCCAAGCAGCTATCGCCCGCTACGACGTCGCCCGTGCTCAATCGGGCGTGCAGGCGGAGGCAAAGCCTCATTTCAGTAAAGCTATGGCAGATGCCGAGCGTGCACTCGCGGGTGCCTTGGCGATGGAAGACCCGGGCCTCGTGACCTACTCTCGGGAGCAACTTGCCAAGGCCCACATCGCCGCCCTTTTCTCGGCTGGGGATGCGTTGCGCGAGTGTGCCGACATCACCGCCGAAGGTCAGGCGGCTTGCAACGCATGGGACGCCGCCAAGCAGGGCGTCAACTCCGGTCCGGCCGAGGCCGCCATGAAGTTGGTCGCCGATCGGGACAAGAATGAGCCGGCGGTGATACATGTCATGGATCAGTTCAAGGAGCTCGCCCGCCTGCGCTTCATCGTGCGTATGGCCTACCTGAACACGCTCGACATTATTGACCAGGCGAACGGCAAGCCCGGCTCTCGTCTCAGCGATGCCGAGGCCCACCAACTGGGGCATGATCTCGCAACCTACGGAGGGAATAAGGCCATTGCCCCTTTCTTCGATCTGATCGCCCACCTCACCGCTCAGCGTGAGTTCTCTCTGGCAACGTTCGGCCCGGGTCAGAATACCGCCGGCGTGTTGGCGCACATCCGAAAGGAGCTCGCCGAGATCGAGGCAAACCCAAGCGACCTCGTGGAGTGGATCGACGTCGTGCTGCTGGCCTTCGACGGCGCCATGCGTAACGGCGGCACACCCGAGGTGGTGGCCAAGACCCTCGGCGAGAAATTCGCCCGCAACCAGACCCGCCAGTGGCCTGACTGGCGCACGCAAGCTGAAGACCAGCCAATCGAGCACGTCCGGACCCAGGCCCTATGAGAACGCTCTCATTGCTCCATGCCCTGTGCCAGTGGCTCATCAGGCTTCTGAAGCGCACCGCTGAACTGGTCGATCGCACGACTCTCCGCGTGAAAGGTTATGACAGTCGCATCACGTTGCGCCTTCAGGGCAAGCTTCGCAAAAACGCGATGAAAATCCCTCGCGTTTGGCTGCTGGTAGGTGGCGAGACCTGCGGCGATCCTGATTTTATGATCAAGCGACGATTTCCTGCTGTCGTTCAAATCTACCACGACGAATGGACGAGGCGCTACTTCAATGGCAGCACCTGCGTCGCCGAGGTCGTCACGGCATTTGGTTCACCGCTGTTATTCTGGAATGAGTCACTACCCGCCAACCGGAGACCAAAGTCGTGACAACTACCCACTACCTTGAGTTGCGGGCGTTCCTTGCCGCCAACGGCTACGATCACGAGATCGCGTGGTCGGAGTCCATCAAGCCGGTTGTGTGCTCGGTGGACTTCTGGGCTGAGTTCGCGTGGGTCGTCCTGAACTCCGGTATGAAGGAGCAGATCGCCCGCGGAATCTGGGGCTGGGTCCGCCCCGCTGTCCTCAACGGCGGCAGCGCCTCCGACGTGTTCGGCCACGAGGGAAAGGCTGCCGCCATCGATTACGTGTGGGCGAATCGCGGGCGGTTGCTGAAGGAATACCATGCGGCTGCGGACAAGCTGACGTGGATTCAGACTCTCCCATGGATTGGCGGAATCACGAAGTATCACCTCGCGAAAAACTACGGCCACGACTGTGCCAAACCAGACCGTCATCTAGTGCGCATCGCCGGCACTGAAGGCACTCACGCCCTCTGTGCCCGACTCGCCCAGGCTACTGGCGACCGCATCGCTACGGTGGATGTGGTCATCTGGCGGGCGGCAAACCTAAAGCTCGTGTGAAAACTGGTTCGACCTTAACGCATGAAATTCTGTCAACCTCACTGGAATGAACTACGCCAAGCGATAAAGTCGCACGGCGTTTGGGATCTCGTGGCCACGTCCGGCGAAGAGGCGATGAGCCAAGTCGTGGACGAACTGAAAGGTGTCGAGAAAACCCTCGAACGCTACGATCCGCTCATGGCGGCTCACAACATGATCACCGGACGCGCCATTCAATGTGGCGGCCTCTACTTGCTCACGGGCGACTACTGCCCGCTCTGCGAGCTCGCAAAGCACACTAGGCCGGAAGTCGCGAGAGACTGGATCACTGGCGCGTCGAAAGCCGCCGCGGACATGGCTCGCGAAATTCCGAGGTCGAACACCTAGTCTGCGGTAGCAAGCTAGAACGCCCAAGGTCTGACAGACGCCGAGAACCAACCCACGAAACCCACTCAATAAATGAACACCAACCAATTCCCGACGCCGGACAATAGGCGTCTTGTCAGTAGCGATTTGTTGGGCTCCGTGGTTTTCGACTTCGTTGCCACCTCAGAGGCGCGAAACAAAATCAACACACGCGAAATGGCTCAGCACCTCATCGACCGCATGGAAGCCGCCATCCCGCACGACGAGCTGCCACCACACTACGACTGGCTGATCGCTCATCGGGACTCGCTGCCGATAGACTGCGGAAGCGGGACAGTTTTCGGCGTCTGCCGTAAATGCGGAAAAGGCCACGGCTACCCTGTTTCTCTTCGGCCCAACAAGTGATTGTGCCAACACGCGTTCGTATATCGCGTGAGCAATCTTGACAGGTTTCTTCTGTAAAGTCGTCTCTCCCAGTGCGGACTAAAAGCCGCATTGTCCGAAACTCGAACCCGAATCTGAACACGAAATGAAAGCACCCATTAAGTGCCTCCACACGGAGGTATGGCCGATTGAGCGCGTCCAGCCTCATCCACAGAATCCAAACCGACACCCGGAGGCGCAGATTGCCCTCCTCGCCAAGATCATCACCGAGGCTGGCTGGCGTAACCCCATCGTGGTTTCCAAGCTCTCTGGCTTCGTCATCAAGGGACACGGACGTCTCGCCGCCGCAGCCTTCGCTGGCCTCACAGAAGTCCCCATCGACCTGCAGGACTACGCCAGCACGGAAGCGGAGATCGCCGACCTTGTGGCGGACAACCGCATTGCCGAACTCTCCGAGGCTGACCAGTTCGCCATGAGTGGCCTACTGGAAGAGCTTCGCACCGACCCTGGCTTTGATACTATGCTCGCTGGCTTCACGGTCGAGCGGGCTGACCAAATGGCGATAGACATCGCTGCCGCCGGACAGGTGACTGATGGTGTCAACTCTCAGGGCGCGGCAACGGTCGATAAGCTCGCCGACACGACGTTCAAATTCGGGAACATCCGTTTCCCCGTGCCTCGTGAAGCCTACCTCAGCTGGCAGGAAGACATCCGCAAGGCCGTCGGCTTCAACAAAACCAATATCTCAAACGAAATTGCCCGCCGTCTTGGTATCCGTCTATGAGCACCATTCCCATTTTCTGCGTGCATTCCAAACTCGTTCCGGTCTCCGAGCTGATCGAGAACCCGCGCAACCCGAACCGACACCCACTCGACCAGATCGAGCTGCTTGCCCGGGTGATCGAGGCCAATGGCTGGCGCAGCCCCATCGTCGTCAGCAACCAATCAGGATTCATCGTCAAGGGCCATGGCCGCTATGAGGCAGCCAAGCGCCTGGCATTGATCGAGGTCCCGGTTGAGTATCAGGACTACGCATCGGAGGCTGAAGAGTGGTCCGACATGATCGCAGACAACGTCATCGCGGACATGGCTGAGATCGACATCGCCGCGCTCAACACGCTGCTCGATCAGGCGACGAAGGCCGGCGTCGAGATCAACTCTATGGGTTTCACGGAGGCCGCTTTTCAGGACCTCCGCAAGAAGGTCAACGAAGCCAATCCAGGCACCGTGGCTCAGGAAGCCGTGAACAACGAGGATGACGGATCCACGGACGTGACCGTCGAGCGCCTCGTCCTTGGTAAATACAAGCTGGATGTCCCGGCGCCCCGGGCGAACGAGTGGCAGGCGGAAATCTACGCCAAGTTCAACAACGACGAAAACCTCATCTTTGCGGACGTGAAGCGCCGCCTCGGCCTATGAAATTGGAATCCATCGAACTCCTCATCCCGGCGTCCTACAATCCTCGCAAGGTCGATCCAGAGCGACTGGAGCTCGTGCAGCTGAGCATCCGCAAGCTCGGCTGGTTGCTGCCGGTGTTCGGCACCGAAGCCGGCGAACTACTCTCGGGCCACCAACGAACCCACGTAGCCCGCGGTATTGGCTACACCCATGTCCCGTGTGTGCGCACGGCGAACATGGACGACGGCACCCGCAAGGCCATCAACATCCTGTTCAACCGGTCGACGAATGACATGGACATCGACTCGGTCACGTCGGACCTGAAAGCAGAGCTGATGAAGGCGAACCCCAAGAAGCTCGCCGAGAACATGCCGGACCGCACGAACCACTATCCGTGCCTCGAAGCCAAGATGGAAGCGATCGCACCTTACCTGGTCGCCAACGAAGGCCGGTGGATCGAATACGCCCGCAATGTCGCCGGCTCTCTTTACGGCTACGGAATCATCATGCCCATCGTCGTCGGGCCGGACATGAAGGTCATCAACGGCATCGGCCGGCTTCAACTGCTCGCAGAAAAGAAGATCGAGACCGCTCTGTTCGTCCACGTCACCGCCGAGGAGGCCGCGCTCGCCTCTGCCTGTCTCAACCTTCTGTCGATGGACTTTTCCATCCACGACAAGTATGCGACTCTCCTTCGCCACAACTCGTTTCGCCGGAGTCGGCGTGTGCGTCGTGACCTCGGGCGCGGCTTCATCTTCGCGCTGGGCCTCGGCGGCACCAAGGAATTTAGCCCCGATTACAAACCACACTCGCAGGCGTGGATTAAGAAGTTTGGCGGATCCATCGTGGACTTCGGCGCAGGCCACATGCACGAGACGAATATCCTGCGCTCAATGGGCGTGCGCGTGTCCGCCTTTGAGCCGTATCGCTGCGGTGCAGGCGAAGAGATCGACAAGGCAGAGTCGCTCCGGGTGGTGGACGCGTTCCTTCGCGACGTCGCCGCCGGTGTGCCCTACTCCAGTATCTTCATCTCGTCCGTGCTGAACTCGGTGCCGTTCATGGATGACCGGAAGAAGATCGCGACCATATGTTCGGCGTTGGCCGGGCCGCGCACGATCCTCTATGCGTGGGCCAGCGGCCGTAACCACTCATCGTTCATCGGATCGAAGGCGAAGTATCTCGATCACCGGTCGTCGGCCGCATGCACGTTCCAGCTCAACTACGAGCCTGGCACTGTGCTCGGTGACTTCCAAGAGAAGCCGAAGGTTCAAAAGTATCACACGCCCGAGGAGTTTTACGACATCTTCAAGCCGGTCTTCGAGGCTGTCGAGGCGACCGAACACGACGACTGCATCGCTGCCATCTGCCGTGGGCCTGTGCTCAACAAGAAGCGGCTGCGCGAGGCGCTGGAGTTCGAGTTTGAGTTGCCGTATCCAGACAATACGACGATGGGCCGATCTGAGCAGGCGATCGCTGCATTTGAAAAGCGGCTGAAAATTTCGCTCACTGAGGTTTAATCCTCTTTACTTTTAAAATTCAGGCGACACGCTCGCCCACTGTTAGACACCCGAAACGAATCCGAAATGAATGAACGGCCCATCATATTGCTCGATCTCAACTACACGTTGGTCGAGAACTGCGACGACTTCCCTAAGACGCCGTTCAGTGAACGCATCAAGCTCCACACCTACCGGCAGTGGCTTGTTGATTTAGTGAAGCCCTACCGCGTCTTCATCCTCACCGCTCGCCCATCGCTTTATCACGAGGCGTCGGAGATCGCCATTCGCAAGGCTACCGGCTGGGCCGCTGAACGATATTACGGAAACACCCACGGCGAACCGCCGCCAATGGCCAAGCAGCGGATCCTGCGTGAGCACTTGCTGCCCGAGTTCAGCACCGACGGCGAAGGCTTCGGCGCTCCCACACCCTTCCTCGGCATCGAATCGAATCCGCGCACGCGGACGATGTATGCCAAATTCAACATCCCTTCACTCCCATGTCAGGAACTGAACCCGAACACCGACCTCACGCGCCTCTGGCTATCCCTCGCGACTGGACCTTTAAAAACCTCGCCATAGCCGAGGCCTTTGATCGTCACGTCCGCGAGCAGCTGCCATGGTATGACCTAGCCACCGGCGTCGTCGCACATTTCGCCCGCCACTACATCCCGCAGGGCGGACTCGTCTATGACATCGGCGCGTCCACCGGCAACGTGGGCCGGGCGATCGCCGACACGCTCGCCTCACGTAAGGCCCTGTTCGTCGGCATCGAGCCATCGAAGGAAATGGCCGCGAAGTATTCCGGCCCGGGCAAGCTCTCTGTCACTGATGCGTGCGGCTACAACTACAAGCCGTTCGACTTCGGCGTGTGCTTCCTCGTGCTGATGTTCCTCGCACCTGACCTGCGCCGGGATCTGCTGCGGAAGCTGCGCTCAAAGCTGAAGCCCGGCGGCGCCATCGTGGTGTTCGACAAGTGCCAGCCTGTCGCCGGGTATGCCGCGGTAGCGATGCAGCGGCTGACGTTGGCTGGCAAGGTGTCCGCCGGCGTGGACTCGCGGGAGATCATAGCCAAGGAGCTTTCGCTGGCCGGTGCGCAGCGTCCCATCGCCCCGAGCGAGCTGCCCCGTTGCGCCGTGGAGATCTTCCGCTTCGGCGAGTTCGCCGGCTGGCTCATCGAGGGTGCGTATCCCGATGCGGATTTGGAGACCTGAAATTTTTACCTATGAAAACAGAACAATACGAATCCATGCCAGGCACTCACATCTCCGATGCCTGCAAAGAGGCGGTCGCGATCGCGATTAAGGGGAAATGCAAGGTCGAGTTCGACTTTAACGGGATAGTGCTGACCGCAACTCCGGACTCCGTTCCCGCCGCTCTCGTAAAATACTACTCCGACGAATCCACTCGCCGTCATGAGGCATATATCGCCTCGCCCGAATACAAGGCACGCCAGGAAGAGTCCGAGCGGAAAGAGCGCGAGCGCAAGGCGAAGGTTGATGCGATCCTTGCGGGTGCTCCGACCCAAATGACGCTGCGCGATGCCGAGGGCTGGAAGAAGTCGTGTGATGCGAACCGCGATGGCTACGGCGGCGCGGTGATTACCTACGCCGAACGCTGGGCCAGAATGATGGAATCCCGAATGGCCAAGGGCGAACGGATTGCCGACATTGCCGAAGAATGCTCTCACCTCGCCGACGAGGAGGGGATAACCGGCTTCATGTATGGCTGCGCGGTGAGCATTCTGGCGGCAGTCTGGATTCACGGTGAAGCCTTACGGCTCTGGCACAACCTCCATACCCAGATTGGCGACGAGGGCAAACGGGCCAACGATTCCGGAGGCGTGCTTAATCCGGCCATGCTTGTGACGGGATAAAGGCGATGAAACGTCACCTCCCTCACCTCTATTGCGCATGGATGCGCTTGCTTTGGCACATCGGTTACAAGCTCTACAACTGGGCTGAGGACCGAAGACCGGCAGGCGGCTTCAGACCTGAAAACCTGCGATAGACACCCGAAACCCGAAACGAAATGAACCCGATAACACTCAAGAAAAGTTTCTCCGTCATTGCCGACGAAGGATCGGTTGACCCCGAGGTCTCCAAGGATCTTAGCCTTCGACTTCGCGACCATATCGACAGCCTGACCATGGCTAAATTCGTGATTAATGGAATGGCGACGAACACGCCAAGCCTGCCGGAAGATTCGTCCAACTTCGACTCTGAGAAGCTGCTTCGGATCATGGAGGATTTGAAGCAACCTGTGGTCGCCGGCATCACCGTGAAGTCACAGGTGCTTCTGGATGAGATCAAGCGTCAGACCAAGCCGAAGCCTGGCGAACATGAATTCATGGGCTTCAAGTTCTTCGTCAAAGAGGGCCAGAAAGAGGATTGTTTGATCTTCTACGACGCTAAGCTGCTGAATGCATATCTCGACTGTGACCTGATCATGGCCGAGCTCCGCGCCAAGATGGAGCAGGAGGATGACATCAAGCGCGTGGTTCGACTCGAGCGTGCCGGTGACCGCTTCCGCTACCTCATCGAGACGCCGTTCAAGACGTTCCCTAAATTCGTGATCGGGACGACCGACGCCGAGTTTGACGTCGTGCGGCTGGAGCTCCGGTGCGGGCTTCTGGAATCCGCCGAAGCTGCCTGGGATCGCATCGTCAAGGGTCTGCCCATCGAGGACTGAACAGACCACTGCTCACACAACCGAATTTTCACCCATGAAAAACCAAACCAAACTAATCATCGGCGGCGCTGTCGCCCTTGTCTCCATCGTCACGATCTTCGCGGTCGTTTCTGGCGTTTACTGCCTCAGCACCTATAACACGCAACAACGCCTCTGGAATTTGTATTCCTCCAAGGTGGAAGCCAACCGCGCTGACCTGAGCAACCTGAAGTCCAAACTGCCCGAAGCTGCCCGCGTCAGCACCGCGCAGATGGAGAGCCTGGCGCAGCTCTTCAATGGCTATGCCGCGGCCCGCACGCCGGAAAGCAACGGTGCCATCATGCGATGGGTTCAGGAGTCCATCCCGAACGTTGACCAGACCACGTTCAAGAACCTGCAGAATATCATCTCCGCCACCCGTGATAGCTGGACCGAGCGGCAAAAGGAACTCGTGGACATCTCCCGCGCCTACAACACCAACCTCGATACCCAACCGTCCGGGCTCGTGCTGAAGGTATTCGGCAACTTCGAGCGGATAAAGCCCATCGTCATCACCACCGCCGATACTGCCCGGGCGTTTGAAACCGGCCGCGACGAAGCCCTCGACCTATTCCCAAAGAAATGACCTTTGCCGCCTTCTATTTCTTGGCCCTGATTCCGCTGGTTGTCGGCGGACTGCTCTGGTGGTTCGACCGCCGCTATACGGTTTGGGAGTGGGCCCTCAATTCAGCCGTCGCCTTCATCGTGGCCGGAATTATGCACTGGTCCGTAGCGGCCGGCATGACCGCCGATGAGGAGGTGTGGAGCGGAGAGATCACTCGCGTGGAGTATCGGCCCGAATGGCGCGAGCGCTACAAGGAGGCGATCTATCGCACCGAGACCTACAGAACGGGCGTCGGCAAGAACCGACGGACCCACACACGCCGCGTGTTCAGTCACTACGAGACGCGCCACGCCACACACCCGGACCGCTGGACGGCATTCTCGAACATCGACCTCTCGCTGTCGATCAGCCGCGCCAAATACGACGAGCTCGTCAGAAAGCTTGGCGCTCAGGTTCAGTCGAGGCGTGGCGATCGCTCCACGATGAAGACGGGCTCCACGCATGTGGGCGGCGATCCCAACGACTACTTCGTGCAGAACACATCCCGTTACGTCGAGCCGGTCATCAAGGGCGTTGCGTTCGAGAACCGAGTCAAAGCCTCTCCGTCCGTGTTCAGCTACGCTCCGCTGACTCCGGAGGAAGCGAATCGGCTTCCTGATTATCCCGGCGCGGCAGACTCATGGCGCAGCAACCGGGTGTTTGCCTCGCCCATCGATACCTACAAATGGGATCAGATGATGGGTCGGCTTGGACCCCATAAAATGGTTAACCTGATCATCGCCCGGATGCCGTCTCCGGCAGAGGCGCGAAAGCTTGAGGCGAAGTGGGTAGGTGGAAAGAAAAACGACCTCGTCCTGACTTATGGCGACGGCTGGAGCTACGTTTTCGGGTGGACCGAGCAGGCCCGGGTGAAGCGTGAACTTGAGACGCTGCTGATAACCAAGCCAGTCACGGACGCCATTCTGTCAGACATCGATCGCATCGTTCGTGCACACTACAAGCCGGTCGGCTGGCACAAATTTGACTACCTCGATTTGAAACCGCGAGCGAAGCACGTGTGGCTCCTCGTCGTGATCATGGTGCTGACCCAGGCCGGCGCCATCTGCCTCGGGCTGTTCAACGGGGCCGATAAAAAGACCGTCCAATGAAAACTCACCTGCTTGATAGCATCCAATTTTCCCGATGAGAATCATCCAAGACAACGAACGCATAATGACACCGGCCGCCCTGCGAGCCGCGCAAGACGGCAACATCAAAAACTTCATGGCGGCGATCACGCCTGGAGGAATCGAAGCCCAAGAGAAAGCCGGTCAGCTTGAACAGGCAGAGCGCGAAACGCTGCCGCTCGAACTCGGCCAGCGACGCAACACCAGCATCGAGGATGTTAGGAAGCCGTGGGAAGGGCTCGGCTTCCAATTTGGAAAGATCGTCGATGAAATCTTCGTGGAGGCCAAATTCCCGACCGGGTGGAAGAAGCGTCCTACCGACCACAGCATGGGGAGCGAAATCGTGGACGATAAAGGCCGGGTGCGAGGCATTATCTTCTACAAGGCTGCCTTCTACGACCGTCGCGCTCACGCTTATCTCACGCCACGCTTTAGCGTGACGAACGACTACGCGGAACCGCTTCAAACGTTCAGTGTTAAAGACGAGTGTGGCGAAGTCGACTTCAAGGTCAGCGGCTTGGAGTGCCCAGACTGGGGTGGCGACAGGACGGAGGCTGGGCGGCGCCAAGAAAAACAAGATGAAGCCCGCCGGGCGTGTTTCGACTACTTGAGAAGCAACTACCCCGACTTTGAAAACCCCTGCGCGTATTGGGGATAGCACTAGAGGTTATTATGACCCTCCCCACCCAAGGCCAACTCCTGCTGCCGCTCATCAACCTGCTGCGGACGGCGGGCCCGATGACCGCCAAGGACGCCTGCGAAGCCGTCGCCGATTGCATCGGCCTGCCACGGGAGACCCGCGGCGCCACTGCGACCATGGCCGACGGGCAGCGAGTCAACCTGTTCGACCGCCGCGTCCGCTGGACCCGCCAGAACGCTGTCCTCGCCGAGCTCATCTCCCCGGACGTGCGCGGTCTGTGGAAGCTCACCGAGGACGGATCGAAGACTGACCTCGTAGCGAAGGCCGGCGTCGTCATCACCGTGTATGCGTCACCGGAGGGTTGCCTGCTGTGGTCGGAGGCGAAGAGTGCCCTCAATTACATCGAGGATGGCACGGTCACGAGCGTGATCACGTCGCCGCCCTACCCGCTGGTCCGTGAACGCGACTACGATAAGGGCATGCCGGAATGGGGACCTGCGAACTACCTGAACACGCTGATCGACCACATCCAGGCAATCCGCCCCAAGCTGACGGCCGACGGCACATTCGTCCTGAACCTCGGTCCGGCATTTCTCCCGGGTCAGCCGTGCCGGAACCCGTATCAGCATCGCCTGCTCACCGCGCTTACGGACCGGCTTGGCTGGCACCTCGTTGACGAACACATCTGGGTGTCACCGACCAAGCCGCGCACGTCGTCGCACGTCACCCAGTCGCGCACCCACTGCTTCAATGCGATCGAGCAGGTGTATCTGCTGAGCGCGACCGGCAAGACGAAGTGCAGCAACCTGCGCGTGCTCAATCCATACACGCCGCGGCACCGCTCCCTTATCACCGGCGGCGGCCAGTTCGTCGAGACGCACACGCCATCGAAGATCAAAACCCGCGGCCAGCGGTTCACCCGTGACGCCGGCGGCGCCATACCATCGAACGTCCACACGCTGACGCCCGACCGTGACGCAGGCTACCGGGCGTTCTGCGCGGCCAACCGGATGGAGGCGCACCCGGCGATGATGCCGATCAAGCTCGCCGAGTTCTTTATCAGCCTGACCACTGAACCCGACGACCTGGTGGCTGATTTCTTTGGCGGCAGCGGAAAAGTAGCTGAGGCAGCCCTACGCCTCGACCGTCGATTCATCGTCTCTGAACGCCGTCTGGACTACCTGTGCGGTGCAAACTATCGTCTCAAAGGATAAACTCATGGCATCGTCTGACCCGACATATCTCTCTCCAGATATTGCAAAATGGCACCCTATAGAAACCGCGCCAAAGCACAGTGATGGTTACATACTCGTGCTTTTTGACTCGGCCTCGGTTCCGGTTGTTCGTCTTTGTTGGTGGAACAATGGGGGTGAGGAACATAACAGTGGGAGTAATGATCCGGAGGCAGTTGGCTGGTGGTCATACCGGCACTCAGTCACTCAGGAGCAGATAGACTGGATGACTCCGATAGGATGGCTGCCGATGCCGAATTACGATCACCTCGATAAGTGGAACTGAATTCGCTACACACCTACCTGCGCGGCGGAATTTACCGTCAACCAGTAACTAGCACCAGAATGAAAAACCCGAAAAAACCCGGTCTTTATCTTGCCTGCGTCTATGAATGGGCGGGCTACGAAAAGGATAGGCCCGCTAAGCCGCAGTGGGTTATTAAGCGTTACTGCATCGAAACGGAATACGTCCCGGGCTGGGGTGCTACTTCAGAGGTCGAAAGCGAATACTGGCAGAAACAGGAATACCGATACGATACCGGAAACTTGGAGAACCTTGAGGTGATCGCGTGGCAGGAGTTGCCACCGTTGCCGGGTGAAAATCCCAAATTGAAAACCGGAGATATGATCCCAAAGAAAGAAGCGCTTGAGCGAATCGAAGCTATTCTCGAAGGCATAGATAAGGAGGAAGCGAGTGCCGATAATGGATGGTGGGAAACATCCAAAGGCGCGACGTTCGGAAAAGAACGATTGGCCAAAATTCGTGCGCTCCTATCTTAGCCCAAATGAGCCGAACATACTCAATCGGATGCCGGCAGTGCCGTAAGCACCTCTGGATAGCACAAGCCAGCAATGCGAGCGGACATGAAAGCACGACATTATACTATGGCCAGCCGCACACGATGGAGGCGCTGAACGCATTCCTCTTCGAGCATCGGGGCCATCCGCTTGTATTCGATGAAAACTGCAGCAGCGAACTGGCCGAGTGGGATGAAATAGAAACCCCGAACGATAAGCCTCCTATGGATAATTTAAGTCATGCCTGAATACCACTCACCGGAAGAAGAGCGAGCGCTGCGCCGCGTGAACACGCGACTGCTGTGCATGTCACTCAGACTGCGGATGCACTTTGAGACGATGGCCCAATCCATCTCAGCGGTAGGCGCAGCAGCTCAAAAGTTCAAGGACACCTGCGACAAGCACGAGATTCGCCGGCTCGACCAAGAGCCACCAAAGTCATGAAGCACCAATCAGCAAAGATACCAAATACCCAAATCACGACTGGGATTATTCAGGACCGCTCAATCACAACTGCACGTATCGAATCTAGCGACATGAGTGATGCTATCTTTTTTGGTGAAAGAATGTGGGCAGCCATAGACGAATTTTACAAAAAACGTCCCATTCGTCGTTGGTTATATCGCACTGGATTTCTCGGTGTCGATCACAAGGCGCGTTCATGGGCTATGGCCCGAGTCGAATTGCTCAGCTCAGACAATACTCCAGCGGCTCAGTCGGCTACCCCAGCCGCCACGTCTGCCACCGATGCCGCCACCAATGCCACGCCAGCTGCAACGCGCAATCCACCCACGCCATGATCACAGGAATACGAAAAGCGCACTGGCAAACCACTCCTACCCAAGGATGCCAGAGCATGAATGACGTCACAAAGATGGCAGAAGGCATAGTCGCTGGAATCGTCCCTCCACCACCAGGTCCGGGTGCAACGACAGAAGCATCCAATCTCGTGGCTGCGACTATCACTCAGGGCCAACTCAATGAGCGGTGTGAAGCCGGCCGAATCAGTGCAGCTGATATGGTGGGCGGAACAATATCGGCTGATTAACCCTACATTTCCACAACGGGCAGATCCGCCCACCTTGTCGTGTAAGCCGGACTGCATAACGCCTGCCGCATCCGCCAGCTTGGTGCTCGTCCGCCTGCAGATCCGACTGACACGGAACCTCGGCCAAACTGCCTGTTTACCCGATCCATCGCCGCCATCAGGCGACTCCGACGATCCAATTCATCCGGTGATGGAGCATCAAATCCGAGCTGCGCCTCACCGGCGGGCCCTATTTCCAGCGCCATCACGCCCACCTTCTTGTAGCGATACCCGGGGCGGTAGATTCGTTCGAGCAGGCTGCCGGCCACCTCACAAAGCGTAGGTGTGAAGTTGGTGGCTGTGAGCAGGTCACGGCCAGCCGACGGGTAATATTGAGGATCGCCGGGCGAAAACGGGTTCGTCTCAAGGAAGACTCGCAGGTGACCGCACACGCTACCCTCTCCGCGCAGCTTTTCGGCCAATCGAGACACGTAAGCGGCGACAGGCTCGCGCAACTCCTCCAACTCGGTCAGTGCCACGCCGAAGCTTTTCGCGCTGCACATACCCTTCTTTGGTGGTGCCACTTCCTCGATCGCCAGACAGGAATCCCCTCGTAGCTCAGCAACGATGCGGGCCCCGACCACGCTCATCATCCGCCTGGCAACGTCATCAGCCATGCGTGAGAGGTCCAATGCCGTCCGCACGCCGGCCGCCAAAAGTCGGCCCGACAGCTGGCGACCAACACCCCACACGTCCCGAACCTCGAAGCTGGCAAGCCACTGATCACGCTCAGCACCGACATCCGGAGCCACAAACACGCCGCCGTGCTCAGGGCGTTTCTTGGCGGTGCGGTTGGCCAATTTCGCCAGCACCTTTGTAGGAGCAAAGCCGCAGCTCACAGGAATGCCGGTGTGCTGGCGCACCGTCTTCTTTATCTGTTGCCCCAAGTCCACCCAGTCGCCGCCGCGACCGAAGCGAAGAAAGCATTCGTCGATCGAATATGCCTCAAGCTCCTGAGCGAACAGTCCAAGGGTCGCCTTCACGCGCCGGGACATGTCACCGTAGAGCGCATAGTTGGAAGAGAAAACGGCTACGCCCCACGCCTCGAACTTCGCTCGGTTCAGGTGCCATGCATCGCCCATCTCGATCCCGAGGGCTTTCGCCTCGTTGCTCCGGGCGATCACACATCCATCGTTGTTGCTCAGGACGACGACTGGCTTCCCGTTCAGCGACGGCCGAAAAACCCGCTCACACGATGCGTAGAAGTTGTTGCAGTCGATAAGGGCGAACATGGCTCATCTGCTGTTTTGCCCACCGTCTTCCCCAGCCTGCTCAATGGGAACTAGCTCGACACACCCGGGCGCATCGTTGCGGGTGTTGTTCACGAGGCGAGAGACTGGGAATGCTTCCATCTCCTCTGACGGCAGTGGAGTGGCGAATGCGTCGATGTCAGACGCGCTGATAGATCCCGGAGCAAGCCAACGCTTTTCGGCCGTCGGAGAGAGAATCAAGGGCATCCGATTGTGAATCCGAGCCGTAAGAGAATTCGGCCCGGTGGTTAGGATGGCGAAGGAGGCCGGTCGAAGGTCCGTCGCAGCCTCATAGATCCCAGCGAATGAAAACGGGTGACCGCCGCGCAGTTGGATATGGAATGGAACCTTTGTGTGCTCATCCAGCTTCTGCCACTCAAAAAACCCATCGGCTACCACCAAACACCGACGCTTCTGCACTGACTGGCGGAACGCCGGCTTGCTCAACACATCCTCCACCCTGGCATTGATGGGCGCGATCTTAGGCTTCTCGGACTTGTCCCAGAAAGGAACGAGGCCCCACTTCATGAGTTCTCCGGTAACGCCGTCACCTTCTGGACGAATGACCGGCAACATCTGTGACGGCGCCACGTTGAATCGCGGACCAATAGACTCGAGCACCGAAGCGGCAACGCCGTAAGCGATCGCTGCGGCCTTCACGTCCTTGATGGTGTAACGCCCGCACATCAGAGAGAATGGATCGAGTGCACCACGACGCCCCAGATCATGTCGTCACCTGATACCGGGATGTCCTTGAATTTTTCGTTGGCGGCTGCGAGCCAAACATTGCCCCCGCGCCGCCGCAGACGCTTCACCGTGAATTCTCCGTCAACCACAGCAATGACGACGCGACCATCTGTGGCTTCAACGGACCGATCAACAACGAGCAGATCCCCGTCATTTATACCGGCGTCTCGCATCGACGCTCCCCTCGCCCGCACCAGCATCGTGGCCGCGGGATTTTTCACTAGGTAAGCCGACAGGTCTAGTGGCTGCTCCGCGTAGTCGTCAGCTGGGCTTGGGAAGCCGGCGGCCACGCAAGAACCAGCCAGCGGCACAGAAAGCGAGGCCGTGGGATGGTGGCGGTAAATGGCTGTGACCTTCACCGGACACTATTCGCACGGCGCGACCATATCGGCAAGCAGCACTTACCGGCGCCGAGCCAGCGCCCTCAGCGCCGCCGACGCCACACAGCCACGCCAAGCACGGCGAAGCCCGCCAGCCCAGCCCATGACGCTGGCTCAGGTATCGCGAAGATTGCCAGATCCTCCTCAGCCACGAAGCCATCCTGCTCAAAGACGAAGGCATTAATCCCGGCCACAGTGCCTGACAGCTTGGTAGCCGTCGCGCCGCTCGTGAACAGATACCATTCCGACGTCGGATCAATCACCGGAGCGGATACCGTCCCGGCCAGCACGCCGTCGATGTAGATGAAGAAGCTGCCAGCATAGACCAGCCCGACGTGCGTCCACTCGCTCAAGCTATGCTCGGCACTGAAGACGCCGCCGCCGCCCATGCCATTGCCAACAGCCGAAAAGTATCCGCCCTCTGCGGGGTTGTATCGTAGCGAGATGCCATCCGTGTCAGGATTCCCAATCGAGATCACCACGACGTCTTCCCCCTCACCCACCAGTCCCGGGTTCTTGATCCACAGCTGCACGCCATAGTTGCCACTCAGCGTCCCTTCAAAGTCGGTGCCATAGGCGTAGCTACTGCCATCCAGCACACCGTCAGCCGGGCTACCCACCGTGTTCGTGAACGACACTGTGCCAGAGTTGGCCCATGGTTCAGCCGGATTATCGAAGCCCAGGCTGAAAAGGTTCGTGATTGCGGCATGGCATTGGACGCAACCAAGCATCGCCGCCCATGCAATCGTCCTGAGTTTCATGCTATTACGTGTGCGTTCATGCCCCCACATGGTCAAGCGCCCACCGCAAAGCCTGCGCATTAAAGAGCTGTCAGTCTCAATAAGGCAGCTCAAAGTGTCGGGAAACGCGGGTCGAGACCAGCTTATTGAGACTGGGCCACGGCACAGAAGCCAAGTCGGGCCGCCGTGAGCCTCCCCCGGCGCTGTAATGCCCAGCGGGCAAAACAAAAAAGCACGTAGGTTTTGACAGGATACTGAACGCGCCCACACCAACACGTCTGAAGCGCGGCGGCAGCATTGCCTCTGAGCATTGATCCGAAACCCGAACCCGAAACGATATGAAAGAAACGAAGGCCAGTATTCTCGAAGCGTCAGCGCGTCTGTTTGAACTCTGTAAACAGTTTGATGCTGAAGTGCAGGCAACCGATCCGACCAAAGAACGCAGGCCGTGCGCTCATATGGTCATTGAGAACATCTATTTTACTGGAGATCTGTCCGACAAACTTGAGCTTATCATCAAGCAAGCTGAGTTGCGTAAATCGGTAGCCGCTAAGCTTTCGCCTGAAGAGGCCATCGAGCTTGGTTTCGTGCCGAAGGTTGCCCCTGTCGCTCAGGCCTGATGAGCGAGACGCCACAGTCACCCACGCCGACGGCACCGAAGCCGCCCACGGCGAACAAGCGCACGTCCACCCAGAAGGCGGCCGACATGCTTTTCATTGAGCGTCATGCCCTGCGGGGTAAGACGCTGCGTCAGATCGCGGAACTGCTGGCCAAAGAGCGTCCCTACACGATCAGCCACGCCCAGGTCGGTGCTGACCTGAAGAAGCTGAAGGAGGCATGGCGCCAAGAGTCATTGGCCATGGTCGGTGCAGAGAAAGAGAAGGAGCTGCGTAAGCTCGATGTGGTGGAGTCGGAGGCTTGGGACGCTTGGGACAAATCGAAGCAGGCCACCTCGCGCACGACACTCACGAAGAAAGCGGCTGCGGCGAAGAAAGGCGAAGGCGCGGCTGCTTCGGACGGTGGCGGCACCGAGACCAAGTCCGCGGTGCAGACAACCAGCGCGGGTGATCCGGCGTTCATCGCCAAGATTCTCGATGTGCATGACCGGCGTGTGAAGCTGCTGGGCTTGGCTGCTCCGACCAAGACCGAGCTGACCGGCGCCGACGGTGGACCGCTCGTCACGGCAAACATCGCGCTCAACGACGAAGACCAAGACGCGATCCTGCGACGCCACTACGAGCGAATGATCGAAGACGAACAGGCCGAAAAGCAGAATGACAAAGACCGTCCAGCCGAAGCTACCAGCACGCCGGACCCAACTTGAACCGCTGCCACTGAAGGGGCTGGCCAAGGTCACGCGTGCGGCGTGCTTGAAGTCGCTGGCTACCTTTGGCGAGGCGTTTTATCCCGGATGGGTAGCGGCGAAGTTTCACCGTCTGCTCGCCCGCAAGCTAATGAAGTGCCTCAGTCGAGGCATTCGCCGGCTCATCATCAACGTGCCACCGCAGCACGGTAAGTCGCGCCTGGCATCGATCATTTTCGCGGCGTGGGCGCTCACGGTGTTCCCGACACTGCGTATCATGCAGGCCGGGCACACGGCCACGCTCTCGACTGGCTTTTCGCGTGAGGCTCGCGTCCTCGTCCAGAGCGAACGCTACAAGCAGTTCTTCCCTGAGCTCATCAATCCACGCGTCAACCGCGAGGACTACTGGCAGACACGCTTGGGTGGGCACTACTTCGCAACGTCGGTGGGTGGCGGCACAGGTATGCCTGCCGACATCCTGCTGATCGACGACCCGCATAAGGATCGCGCCGAGGCGAATTCACAGACGCAACGCGATAAGGTGTGGGAGTGGTTCACGTCCACCGCCATGACCCGTTTGGCTCCCGACGGCATCGTCATCGTGATCCAGACGCGCTGGCACAAAGATGACTTGGCTGGCCGTCTCCAAGATCCCAAGCGTGTCGCCGCGTTAAAGGAGGCCGGTTTCGATGACGTGAACTTCGAGGTGCTCAGCCTCGAAGCGTTGTGCGAGAACCCAGACACGGACGAGATGGGGCGCAAGATAGGCCAAGCCCTCTGGCCCGAGGTTCGCGATGAAAAGTGGCTCGGTGCTCAAAAAATACAGATCGGAAGCTACGAGTGGAACGCGCTCTACCAGCAGAGGCCCAACCCGCCGGGCGGCGCGATCACCGACATCAAGAAGATCGTCACAATACCTCGCTCAAAGGTGCCGACCGGACGCGAGATGGTGCGCGGCTGGGACTTGGCTGTATCCAAGACGAACCTGAGCGACTACTCAGCCGGTGCCTACGGGTGCATGGACAAGGATGGAAACTTTTACCTCGTGCACATGGACCGAGCGAGGCGCTTGTGGCCTGAGCAAAAGGCGACGCTCTTCAAATACATCGAGCGCGAGGCGATCGGTAAACGAGTAGGTATCGAGGCCGTCGGTGCCTGGGAAGTGGCAGCAACGGACATCCGAACGCACTACAAGGGCCGCGTCATTGTCACCAGCTACACGCCGACATCGGACAAGCTCGTCCGTGCGCTGCCGTGGATAGCCAAGATCGACGGCGGTAAATTCTTCATGGTCGAAGGTGAGTGGAATCAAGACTTCCTTGATGAGCTTGAGCAGTTCCCGGACGGCGCACATGACGACCAAATCGACGCTGTGACTGTGCTCTGGGAAATGCTCGCAGGCCAGCATCGCCTGCTCCTCGCATGACCATGCGCAACTTTTTCACACCCATTTCTGGACGAGTAGCCCTTCGTCTCCATTGGTAAAACTATCGGACCACATGACGCCACGCATCTACGGAACACCCACAGCCAAGGCCGCCGCGGTCATCAAGAGCCGAAGCGACCTCACTCTGGCCCTGCGTAGCAACGACCAGAAGCGCCTCTCCGGCATCAATGCTGATGAAGACGGTATAGACCTGTTCAGCGGTGGCGGCTTCGCCGACGTCGTGCCTGGCATCCGCACGCATCAGTTTTCTGGATACTCCTCTTTCTTGGATGCTGGAACCAAGCGCGTCTGGGCAGCGGCTCGCGCCGTGGACATCACGGCCAATGTCGTCATCTCGACCGACATGAAGCTGGCCCACCGTGACGCCGAGGCCAAAAAGAAGAAGAAGGCGATCAAGGCAGATCCCGAGCTCGTGCGCCTGCTGGCCAATCCTAACCCCCACGATACCATTTCGGAGATGCTGTATCTGCTCGTGGCCCACTTGGAGTTCACTGGCAGCGGATTCTGGTTTAAGGACGAGATGAACGGCTTGGGTCAGCCGAACAATATCTACTGGTTGAATCCGCGGTGCATGCAGATCACGCCAGATCGCAATGCCAAGGTGGCGAAATACACCTACTCGGTGAACGGAACCGAAATCAATTTCACGCCAGACGAGATCATCCACTTCAAGCGCCCGCACGCCAATAACCCGCTCTGGGGCCTAGGCTCCATCGAGCAAGGCGAGTCCCTCTACGAGGACTTCATCAACCGGTCGCTCTACAAGACGCGCTTCATGGCAAACGGCGCTGTTCCGTCGGGTATCCTTGTTCGCGAGGAGTGGGATGGCTCCGATGAGGATTGGCAGAAGACAAAGGCTGCGTTCCAGCAGAACTACGGCGGCGTGAAAAACGCCGGCAAGATCGCATGGATGAACGGTAAGTGGTCGCTGCTCCAGATGGGTATCACTGCGGCCGAAATGCAGGAGATGGAAAAGGAGAAGGTGAACATCGAGCACATTTTCCTGAACCACGGCGTGCCGCTATCCGTCGCCGGCTTCGGATCCGCGAACTTTGCAACGGCCCGTGTCGAGGAAATGAATCACCGCAAGCATAAGTGCCTGCCGATGGTGAATCTCATAACCGACAAGCTCAATTCGCCGCATGGCCTGATCCCTGCGTTCCACGAGAACCTGAAGCTGGACTTCCCCCTCACCGGCCTGATCGATGTCGAGCAGGTCATGAAGGACTACGGTCCGCTGTTCGACCGCGGCGGCCTGACCGGCAATCAGCTGCGCGAACTCGGTGGCCTCGCCCGCGAGAACAACCCGATGCTCGATCAATACATGATCAAGAAGGATTACATCCCGCTGGAGATGGCCGGCCTGGCTGAAGTGCCGACGGATGACTCCGTGCCTGAGCGCAAGCCGAAGGAAGAGCCGGAGGCGGCCTGATCGCCATGGCTCTCGTATTCGATGAGCCTGATTGCGGCTGCTACCGGCCAAAGTCTGCGACGAAGATGCTCGCCTGCTACCGGACGTCGCATGTCGCGACCGGCGCCGGCGGCAAGGCGGCAACGGCCCAAATCGCCAAGATCCACCGCGACATGGTGCGCACGCGCCGCCTGCTGATGGTCGATGGCCAGCGTCGTCTGGCCGCGTTCCTTTCGGAGTTCTTCGACGCCCGCATAAACAAGTTTTGCGACTCAGTCATGGCACAGGTGCGTGTGTCGGTCTCGCTCACGCGGTCGGCATCGGCATGGCAGACGAAAGATTTCGAGGAAACGGTGACGCTCAACGCGACCGAACAGGTGTGGCGCACGGCGCTCATTGAAGCGTTTGGTGCAGCGGCCGATGCCGAACTCATCGCGGCTTACACGCCAATCGTCCAAAGCATCGCAGCCCGTGCCTATGAGCGCACATCACTTTTCATCGGTGAGGAGTTGGCCCCGGATCGGTCCGTTTCGATCCTTCGCCGGTCCCAGAACCTTGCCCGCGAGGTCACCAGCATCAACGACACGACGCGCACCCAGCTTGCCAACGTGCTCGAGCAGGCGCTGGAGGAAAAGCAGACCGTCGCCGAGGCGGTGCGCACGATTCGTGAGAAGATCCCGGAGATTGAAGCCGCACGCATCCCGACGATCGCACGCACGGAGATCGGAAACGCGGTGGACGAAGGCACGAAGCAGGCGCTCGTCGAGTCGTCGACGGTGCTGACGGTAAGCGTCATTGGCTGCCAGGCACGCGAGGCCCGGTCACCGCAGTATCGCGGGGAATCGACGTGCAACATCAAGAATGTGCCGGTCTATGACGTGGATAAGCTGCGTTTCCACCCATCACATACAGGCTGTATCGTGCCGGAGAAGTTCGTCGGCGAAGAGTGACGCATGTAATGGTTGACCTAGTATCATGCATAACCATGTTTGAAGCACTGTCCCGGGGCCATTCCTAGCGTTGGTGGTGCTCATGCACTGCTGATGATGAATCTCGGGTTTTTGTTTTTCACCCACCCATGGCGGGATGAGCTGGGCCTACGTTCTGCGGAGGCCTTTTTCTTGGTGTGTAATTGACCAATCCGTCAATTTGCTCCACCCAATTCCTGAGAGCGTGGCACAGGCATACGCGGTAGGCAACGAAACGTATAGGTCGAATGCAGTGACCAGATAATAGCAGGATGCGGGTCATAGGGCTGGCCAAAATTCTCCGCTAATTTGCGTGGTAAAAGCGTCCCGCCGCTCACGCAAAGGAGAATGATTCCAGAATGGGAATCGGACTACAGCCTTCGGAGGTTCAAATCCTCCCGCTCTCACCTTTTTCATGCGTAGAGTTTGACGACATCGACGCTGCGTCATTCGTGGGGGCAGATACCCGAAACGAAATGAAGACTGTCGCTATCATCGCCATAATTGCAGTGCTTGTGATCGTTTGGAAAGACACCGGCCCGATGCACCCACCGGAGGACGTTGAGTGAAAGACCCGACACGCGCTCCCTTCTACGCCTGCCTCTACCACGGACTTTGCGTCGTCGCCCGCAAACACGGTTACGCGCTCGCCATGCACGGCACGGTTACGTCTGACCTCGACCTTGTGGCGATCCCATGGACTGACGAAGCGGTGGGCCCTATCGAGTTGAAGGACGCGCTCATGAAACACATCGGGGCCTGCGACTACGAGGGCATCACACGCCGCCAGTTCCCGGATAACCCTGATTTCGTGAAGCAGATCGTCGATGCGGAGAATGCCCGCCCTGGCAGAGAACCTCATGATGCGGACGGAGCATGCATCAAGCCGCACGGGCGGCGTGCTTGGAACCTCTACATGGATTTTGGCGCCAAAGTGGACCTGTCGGTCATGCCTCGGACGATGCCCAACACGCCGGGCGACGATGCGGCTTTCAACTGACGGGCAATTCGCTTGAAAGAGCGCGGTGCCGTTGGCTAAGTGGCTGATATGCCACACGAAAAGATTCGAGCCCTTGCTTCTAAAGCCATCGCGGTATCCTTCATTCACAACGGCTTTCCTGTCGCTGTCTCTGCGACATTGAAATTAACCGATGGGCCGACTGAGGCGCACCAGCCCTTCGTGATGGCTGAATGTGAGATCCCACTACAAGGCGGTGGCACCGTGAAATACGCGATCCCACTGACCGGCGGACATCTGAATCGCATCGTCGATGACAACACCAAGGGCCGTCCCCTGACGCATGTATTCGAGGGCCTCTTTGTGCCGATGCCGACGGACGAATCGCCGGTGACGTGAGCACCATGGAAGAAAAGCTAAAAGTTGCCTTCAGCCTCATCGTCGGCATTCAAGACCGCATGCAAGAGCTGGGCCTCGTGCCGGCGGCTGAATGGCGTGGACGCAACGCCCACGACCTATACGTCGGCCTAAAATTGCTGGAGAATCGGTGCCGAAACGAGTGTTCCGACATCATAGACGCGATGCTTAACGAAAACGCGTCGGCCCCGTGCGAGCATCACCGTTATCTCATCTGGATGCGCTGTGCTTGCGCTCTGGATACAATGGATATACTCAAGGCCAAGCTCGACGAGAAAACAACAATCATTAATATTTCACATGATGCTACAAGTGATGAAGTTATGAGGTGGATGATGATTGATAACTGGAACCATCGCCACGACGTTTGGCTCAAACTCACCGCTTTCTCTATCCTCACAGGCAACCCGTTTTATAGTGGCTTGGAGTTCTGATTTCACCTCGCCCACGGCGTCGCCTCACACGGGGTGACGCCTTTTTTGTGCCTGAAAATTGACAGCACCGCTGGCCGTTCCGACATGACGGACGAGCCAGCATGCATCTCGAACAATTCATCGGTGATAGCGCCACGCACAGGGTTGCACTAGCAATCGCAGGCGTAGCTTTCAACCCCTCCGGACACGTCCTGACGTTCACCGCGAAGGCTGACGCTGAGGATGCCGATGTGGATTCGATCTTCCAGAAGACCACCGGTGCAGGCATCACGACCGAGGAGTCTGGCGGAAAGTATTACGCGAACATCGCGGTTGTGCCCGACGATACGTTGTCGGCCCGGGCCGGAACGATAGTCTGCGACATCCAGGCAGTGAATTCGGCTACGGGCGCACGTAAGACGCTTGCTTTTGGAAAGATGATCCTGAAGCGGGACATCACTCGTGAATCGGGTGCGTCGGTGCCGATTCACACCACCGAGCCTATTTCACCTGATAGTGCGCTGGCGGCTATCATTACAGCGAAGACAGCGGCTGAATCGGCTGCTACGGCTGCAGCAACGAGCGCCACGGCTGCGGCTACGTCAGCCGCTGCCGCGGCCACGTCGGCAACTGCGGCGGCGGGGTCTGCCAGTGCTGCTGCGGCGTCTGCATCAGCTGCCGCAACATCGGCAACCGCCTCGGATGCCAGTGCAACCGATTCGGCAAGCAGTGCCGCTTCATCTCTTGCATCAAAGACCGCTGCTGAAACCGCTGCTGCCACCGCCGTCGCCGCGACTGGAAACATCATGGTGCTGGTTGGCCAAAACGACACCAGCGCGACCCTTGCCGCCGGCGACAACATCACCGTGGAAGACGGTTCCGGCCCCTACCCTTCCTCGATCATCACTTTCCCAAATTAAGCCATGTCCACCACCGTAGAACTCCTCAAGGCAAGTGCTATCGCTCAAATCCAAACTGATTTGACAGCCGCCGTAGCTGCCAGCGCTACCGCTGCCGCAACATCAGCAACGGCAGCTGCGGGCAGTGCCACGGCTGCGGCCGGTTCGGCGACGGCAGCTGCAACTTCAGCGAGTAATGCTGCGACCTCAGCTACGGCTGCTGCAACCAGCGCCACAACGGCGACCACTCAGGCCACTGCGGCTGCCACGTCAGCCACTGCCGCGGCGACGAGCGAAACGGCGGCTGCAACCAGCGCGACCTCTGCTGCAACATCCGCCACCACCGCCACAACTCAAGCAAGCGCTGCTTCGGCGTCGGCGACGGCTGCGGCTGGATCTGCCACGACTGCCACGACTCAAGCGACTACCGCGACCGCACAAGCTGCGACTGCAACCACCAAAGCGAATGAAGCTGCGGCGTCTGCGGCGACCGCGCTCAACGCGATCGCGCAGGCATTCAAGGGTGGTCTCGCCGGCGCATCGGTGCCTGCGACCTCGACGGCGACGGGCGATCACTACCGCATCACGTCCGCCGGCACGTCCCAGTCCAAGACCTGGGCAATCGGCGACGCCGCGATCTACAACGGCGTTTCCGGCTCGTGGACACAGCTCCCGGGATACTACTCTGGACATCAAACGCTCATTGACGACCGCTTCAACGCGTGGGTGCGCGACACGGGTTATATCTACAGTGACGGCACGACGGCCAACCGGGCACAGATACAAGGACCGTTCTTCTCGGGGACGCGTGGCTGGCTCGCGGGCGCGGCGGCGGCGACGTGGCGCGGGCGGATCACGGTGCCGTCAAGTGCCCCATCCGGCACGGCGTATGTGGCGGGATTGGCGAGTGCGTCGGGCTCCGAGCCTGGGATTCTTGCGCACCACATCGACATTCGATTTGGCGGCAATGCGCTTACTATCCGTGCAGACGGGGCAAGTGTGGCGACAGACCTCCGGCTGTTTAACCATAGCACGTTTCGGACGATTTACTCCGGCCAAACCGGGACCCTTGAGGTGTATTTGGTCCAAGGCACAACCAACCCTGTTGTGCGATGGAATGGCGTGGATATCAGCGCGGGTTTTGCCGCCAGCACCAACGGCACACCGCCAGCTTGGCTAGATACTGCCCTTGTTTCGACGTATCATACGACTGGCTACAACTGGCCCGCTGGCCCGGCCCCGCTCGGTTGCTGGATTCTTGGCGCTTTGAGTGATGCAGAACGCACCTATTGGGACACGACCGGAACGCCGCCCGCGTGGGTTTCATTCGGAGGTAGTACCGTAACCGGGGTGCCGTCAGCCCGCGCATTCTCGTTGGGTAGCACCGACGCTAATGTCACGACAGACACCCAAGGCTCATCCGCTACCGTGACTTCGGAGGCGGGAGCCCGTGATGGGGGTGCCGGTAGTTTTTTCATCCGAATCGCTCAATCCGCAACGACGGCCGGACGCAATGGCAGCCTCACAGGCATGGCAAATCCGACTATCAATTTCATCGGCGGCAAGGTGCAAGTTAGGTTTTGGATTCGCTCAACAACTGGCATCGCCGGACCGGGGATCGTTGTCGCGTTTAACAAGCCATTCGGCGCTGGCGCAGCCAGCGCTGGACAGACCATCGTCCCAACTGGGTCGTGGGTTCAATACATACTGACGTTCGAGCTTACCGCCGCCTCCGGTAGCTGGCTCACGTTTTCTTGGGCGGGCGCAGGCGGATCAATTGGGGACTCAATCGACCTCGACGACGTCGAACTTTTCTCGGGTGGCGCCCTCTCCCTGCCGAGTGTTCAGAGCACATACATCGACGACGTCACATCCATCGGCCAGAATATCGCGACGCTGACAGGAATGCTGCCGATTGCCCCGACGGGTAGGGTTACCACCACCACGCTAAAGGCTTATGCCGAACCGATCTTCGCTCAGCGCCTTGGCTCCGACCAGATCATCTCCGATGGAGCGACGAGCAACCGTTCCATCCGGCAAACACCGGGCGCTCGCGGCAATGTCGCTGGGGCAGCTGTTGCAGCACTCCGGCTTTGGGTGCCTCCCATGGCAACCAATCCAGCGGCGACTTGCTGGTTGGCGATAATCAGTAGCGACGGAGGCAACGGAATTGCGCACCGCTTGGAAGTCTATATCAATACCTCTGGGCTTTTGAGCATCGAAGCGGTCGGCGCGGTTAATGGAGATCGACGCTCGGTAAGTATCAGCGGGTTCCGATCCGGCTATCTGACCAACGGCGGTTTCTTGGAGCTCAAGTTTGCAACCGGCACAACTAACCCGTCCGCGTATTTTAATGATGTAGATATTTCCACATTAATTTCCGGTCCGACCGTTACTGGAACCCCACCCAACTGGCTGGACTCTAGCCTGAATTGCACAACCTACGTGATCGGCCTAAATTGGCCCGCTGGCCCCGCGCCCGTCGGATGTTGGATCAATGCTTCGCTCACGGATGCCGAACGAACTGCCTGGCGGACCACGGGCAAGCCTCCGGCGTGGGTAGCGTTCGGCGGTAGCCAAGTCCTTGAAATTAATTCCGACTTCTCGGCTGGAGTTGATTCGTGGAGCGCGTCGAACGGTGCCGTCGTTGGTAACGTCGATAGTATCGGTGGGGTGGATAACGTCCTTGAGCTCAATACCGGTGGCGGAACTTCCGCCGCCGCAAACAGGGGATTCGCTTCATCCATTCAATACGGCGCATACATTCGACTCCGGTTTGATGTTTATCGGCCTTCGGCCAACACGACGGGCGTATATATTGGTATCCGAAACGATAATTCGGCGCTCACTGGGTTTGCGGTTCAGCCTGTCGCCGACACGTGGACTTCCTACGACCTGACGATTCCATGGATCGGTGGCGGGCTACAATTCCGCCTATCGGTCGCCCCAAACTCGGGCGGCACATTGGGCACCGGCGACAAAGCCTATTTTAAGAATGTGAAAGCCAATCGGGTCGGCGCTATTTCCCTTCCCGGTGTTCAACCAATCCCCGTCATCGACGACTGGACAACCATCGGCGGCAACTGCGCCCGATTGGTCGGCATGACGCCGACCACTCAGAAGCGCGACTGGCGCATCGTCACATCGACAGCGACGAGCGGCAATCAGCAGCTGCTCGGCGGGAGCGTGTTCATTGAGACCAACCGCCACCGCATCGACAGCTGGGTGATCAACAATCTTGGCACGTCAAAAACCGTCAGCCTGGGCAATGCGAGCGCGGGCACGCAATACGCCTCCGGCATCACCGCCGCCGCCGGACTCAACGACGTGACCCTTGCCACCCGTTTCAACGCCACTGTTGACCTCTGGGCAAACAGCAACGGCACCGATCAACTCGTTCACACCATCACCGGCCATCGCGTCGGTAACGCATAAAACCATGAGCACACCCATTGAGCCCTACGCTTGCAGCTTGGGCACAGTCATTGCGCACGAAATCGCCAGCTACACCATTGTCACCGCTGATGGTCGCACGATTGGCATTCAAGCGAACGGCGAGCCGAGCGAGGAGAACGTCGAGGCGGATATCGCAACCCCGCCTGCAATCCTCGCTACCGCCGACCAAATAAAGGCCGAAGCGCAGCGCCGTATCCTGATCCTCGCGCCGAGCTGGAAGCAGGCGAACATGATTGCGCACACCGTCGAGTTGGTGCGCGACAACGGCACCACGGTGTCAGCCTGGCCTCCCGAGGCCCAAGCTGCGAACGCCGCGTATCAGGCGATATGGACGGTTATCAAAGCCATCCGCGCCCACAGCAACACACTCGAAGCCAATCCTCCCGCCTTGGTCGATCTCCCTACCGCAGGTTGGCCGTCTTAATTCCATTCTTACACGCACCATGAAACCATCAGCCATCATCGCCCTCGTCGCCTGCATCCTCGCCCTCTCACTCCTCGCCATGTGTGAACTCAAGCGCCAGCACAACGCAGTCACGGCCTTGCCGAAGACCGTGCAGGTGGATTTGCACGAAGTTCAGCATCTCATCCTCACGGGTCATGATCTCGTGGCAGTCATGGGCACCGGCTCGATGCAGCCCTACATCCCGGGCGGAGACGATGACGGCATCGTCGCTTACGTCCAGGTGGAGAGGCCTGCTTATTCCGCGCTGCGCAAAGGCGACCTCGTGGTCTTTCGCGCCGGCTCGATCAACATCCTCCACCAAATCGCCGAGCGCGAAGGCGAAGACTGGATATCGACCGGTCTTCACAATTCCCACTACGACGGCACCCGGGTGACCGAAAAAAACATAATCGGTCGCGTCGTGAAGACCTACATTCTGAAGTAAAATCTTCAGCCGATTACTTAGGTATCAGCGCCGATATTACACTTCGGCGCTTTTTTTATGCGTCAAATTTGACAGAGCCCGTCCGCATTTCGACACGAGATGCATGCCGGCAATCCTCAAGGTCAAACGCACTCCTCTCGCCCCCGCAAAAGTTCTTCGCGTAGGCCAGAAGCGAGTCGCGCCCCCGGCTCCGGCAATCGTTAAGACTGATGCTCACAAGGAGCTGCTCGGTAAGGCTGTGTTCTTCGCCTCCGAGGGCGAGCGCGTCGCCGGCAAGGCTCTTCGCGTAGAGGGCGACTCGCTCGTCATTCAGCTGGCGGTTCCATCCCGCGAGGGAGTGCTGCTCGTAACCGACACCGAGATAACCGTGAAGGCCACGGACCTCGAAGTCACCAAGGCGCTCATGCAGGCGAAGCGCGTGCGCAACTTCGAGATCGGCGCAGAGATTAAGCTCGCGACCGATGGCGACAAGAAGGCCGTGGCCGTCACCGAGCCTGTGCCTGGCGACGACAAGGCCACGCGCATCGTCGATTACCGTGACGTCATCATCGAGGGCTATGCCTCCACGTTCGTCGGAACGACCGAGCGCGACCGCGGCGGCGACTACGTGCTGCCGGGCGCCTTCGACAAGACTTTGGCCGCGTTCAAGAAGAACCCGGTCATCCTGATCGACCACCGCAACGCCGTCGATCACCTCGCCGGCTCGTGGGAGAAGATCGGCACCGACAAGTCAGGCTTGGCTGTGCGTGGCGCCATCTCGAACGCGCCCGGCCTGCGCGATGTTCGCTTCAAGCTCATGGAGGGCCACCTGAAGGGCCTGAGCATTGGCGGCATCTGGTATTACAAGGACGACGGCTACGGCATCGAGGAAGCCGAGCTATACGAGATCAGCCTCACGCCTGTGCCGATGAACCCGGACTCGCTCGCCTATACCAGCAGCCTCGGCGTGGCCGACTGCCGGAAGGCCTTCGCGAAGTTCTGGCGCAACCAGACGAGCCTCAAGACCGAGTGACCCACTTTGTGTTCTGCGACCAAACCCCACGGGGAGTAGCAGGAGAACCCGAAACGAAACGATACGAAACCACCACCTGATTCCGAAACGAAAGAACCAAAAATGAAACTCACCGCCGCAGAACTTAAACGCCTCATGGAACTCATGAGCAAAGCCGTCGCCGATCGCACCGCCGACGAAATCAAGGAGCTCAACGCTCTCCAAGCCAAAGCCAACGCCGTCAAAGATGACGACGGCATGAGCGCCGAGGACGTCAAGAAGACCGTCGAGGACGCCGTTAAGGCCGCTCTCCCCGCCGGCAACACCCTCACCGAAGCACAGGTGAAGACCATCGTCGCCGACGCCGTCAAGGGCATCAAGCCCGAGAACCTCGATGCCGATGCCCTCGCACAGAAGGTCAAAGCTGCCATGCCTGCCACCATCACGTCCGATGACGTCAAGGGCATCGTCACAGAGGCCCTGAAGGGTTTCCGCAAGGACTCCAAGATACAGCATCAGGACAACGATGACACCTCCATCGAGTTCCCGATCGCTCACCGCGCCGGTAACTTGTCGGTGGACGCCAAGCAGCTGCTCAACGTCATGACGAAGGGCGCCGACTTCATCAACGAAGGCATTCAGGATTCCGTCCTGAAGGATGCCGAGCGCCGTGGCGAAGCACGCGTCAAGAGCATCGTCGGCCGTCTGCGCGTTGGTGGCGTGAACGCCCAGAAGGCGATCACCACGACCGGAGCCAGCACTGGTGCCGAGTGGATGAACACCACCCTGTCCAGCACGCTCCTCGCCCGCATGTATCTGGAGTCCCAACTCGCCGCCGCCCTTACGGCGAACGAGGTCCAGATGCCTTCGGACAACTACACCTACCCGCTGTCCACCTCCCGTCCGACGTTCTACACCGGTTCCGAGGGTGGCACCCCTGACGAGAGCGATCCCGGCACCGATGACCTGGTCCTCCAGGCGAAGAAGCTCATCGGCAAGGTCAAATACAGCTACGAGGCCGACGAAGATTCGCTCATCGCGATTCTCCCGAACATCCTCTCCCAGCTGGGTGAGGCTGCCGCCGAAGCGCTCGAAAACGCTGTTATCAACGGTGACACCGCCGCGACGCACCAAGACTCGGACATCCATGCCGTGGCTCGCCACCAAGCGAAGCTGTTCGACGGTATCCGCAAGCTGGCTCTCGCTCAGGCTGACCTGAAGATCTCGCTGGCCACTGGCGGCTTGTCCGCGAGCAACATCGGCGTGCTCCGCAAGGCGCTCAAGCGTTGGGGCCTCAACCCGAAGAACCTGATGATCGTTGCCGGCGTCAATGCCTACAACGACCTCGTGATGCTGCCCGAAACCCTCACCGCCGAGAAGGCTGGCGACAAGGCTACGGCCCGCATCTTCACCGGTCTCGCGCCGAACCTCTTCGGCATGGACATCCTCGCCTCGGCTGCCGTCCGTGAAGACCTCAACGCCTCCGGTGTTTACGACGGCGTGACCACCACCAAGGGTTCGATCTTCATCGTCTATAAGCCCGCTTGGATCATGGGCGTCCGCCGCGGCTTCATGATCGAGCAGGACAAGGACATCAGCCTCCAGCAGAAGTTCGTGGTTGGTTCATTCCGCCGCGCCTTCAAGCCCATCGAGTCGCTCGCCAACACCAAGGCGGCCGTTCTCGGCTACAACTACGCGAGCTAAAGAGCCGGTAGTTGAGTGATTCGAAGGCCCGGGCCGTCATTGGTCCGGGCCTTTTTTGTGCGAATAGATTGACGAACTCGTTTTTGCCTCAACACGTAATCGCGTCGGGATAGATCAGTTCATTTCAGGGTATGAAACCCGGCCTGAAGGGGGCCGGGTTTCTCTTGACTATAGGGCTGCTCAATCGATATTTGAAATTTGGATACAGAACGAGTGCTGCCGGATTCACTGGCAGTCGCAGAAACCCGAAACAAAACCTGAAATGAAATTCCGTTACGTTGGTAAAGAGGAGCAGAATCTGGCTGGCGTCGGCATCGTCAAAAATGGCGATGTGATCGAGGTCACCGAAAAGCAGGGCGAAGGCTTGTTAAAGCACGCCCCCGAGCAGTTCAAGCCGGTCAAGGATAAGGCGTCCAAGCCTGGCGATAAAGTGCCAGCCGATGCCGACGACACCAACCCTGGTGGCAACGAATAACTTTCACGCAGGGGCTCCACACCAAGGAGCCCCTTTTTTGTTTGTCAGCGTCCGAGCACACCCGAACCCGAAACGAAATGAAGCCATGTCCAGCCCAGAAAAACTCGCAAAACAGATCGAAGACTCACCTCTCGATAACCCCACACGCGACCTGCTTATCCGCCGCCTGAACGTCGCAAACAGCGCGGGCCGTGCCGCGGTCGTGCGCGATTTCGATGAAGAGATGAAGAAATATCGCGCAGCTCACCTGCCCTCATGCCGCGCTGCGATGCAGAATAAATCCGCAATCACCATCAACACCGCATGAGCACCACGCTCCTCAATCCCTACTGCACGCTCAAAGAGGTGCAGACCGAGACCCGCAACGACACTCCGGACTCTGTCGCAGATCTACAGAGCGAGATCAACTGGGCGAGCCGATGGATTGATGACTACTGCCGCCGCGACTTCCTCGCTCATGATCACGCTTCGTCTCCTTTGTCGGTGCTTTCTGGCTGGTGCGCGGAAAACGTAATCTATCTGCCGATGCCGGTGCGGACGCTCACGAAGATCACGGTGGACGGTGTGGAGCTGGCGACCGATCAATACACGTTTGAAAACAGCGTGCCGCGGTCGACAGCCAAGATCATCCGGATCGGTCGCTGGCAGAAACAGCAGGCCTATTTCGGATCCAATCGCACGTTTGCCTTGCCCCCACGTATCGAGCTCACGGGTGTGTTTGGTTTCACGCCAGCGACCACGACGCCCTTGGCGGTGCCGTGCACGGATCTGCCTCAGGAAGTGGGCACCGTCTGCCGTGTGTTGGCGGCGATCCGCAGCGGCTTGGTGAAGCGCGAGTTCGTTGCGGCTGATGGCTCTCGCCAAGTGGCGACAGTGCGTAATCTGCCGCCTGACCTGACCGGATCACTCAACCGCTACCGCATGCAGGTGATCTGATGTTCTCGACCGATTTCAGCACCGGTGACGCCGAACAGAAGATCGGCGTCATGCTCAATGCGCTCCGTGACGAGGCGTTTGATCAACCGGTGGAAATCGCCGGCTGGAAGGTTTACCGCGAGCTCGTCGAACTGACGCCAAAACGATATACAGGCATCACTCGGCGTGAGTGGAAAGTTGAGAAAACCGGAATCGCCCAGCGCCTGGTGTTCAACAACTCGAAGGCGATGAATTGGCTTGAGCACGGCACCGGCAATGCGGGCACGGCTACGAGCCACGGCGGCTACATCTATCCGAAGTCGAAAAAATACCTCTTCGTGCCGCTCAACTCTCGCGCTGCGATCGGTGGCTGGAATGCGGCGCTCAAGTTCGGCCGGGACTACTACCTCGCCCGCCGTGTCCGCGGTATCAAGGCCATGCACATCGTCGAAAAGTTCAGGCCTCGAGCCATGGAGATTCTTAAAAACCAAGTGAAATCCTTTTTGGAGAAACTCATCAAATGATCTACGTAGCTGCACTTCGTGAAGTCTGGACACGCCTTGAGCTTCAAGCCCGGCCTGTTGATGCGGGTAACGACAAGCCAAACGGCTTGCTCGATGGCCTGAAGGTTAAGCCCAACGGTGAATACCGAATCGACGGTGAAAAGGACCTGCCGCAGGTCACAATGACCGAACTGGGCATCAAGGATAGCGTCGGTCGCACGGATGGCCGAATCACGCTTTTCGTGAAGACAAGCCGCAAGAATGGCTGGGTATCGATGGACCCCACCCAAAAGGACGGCCTCTACAACTGGGTCGAAAAGGTCATGGATGCGATCGAGATCAGCCCAAGCACCGGCGAGTCCGACACCTTGCTTACGCTGCACCGCAAAGACGGAACGCCGCTGCTTAAGGGAGGGCATCCGATTCAGCTACTGAGCGAGCAGTTCACGACGGAGTGCCGCATGTCGGAGATCAACGACCTGAGCTTCGTTGCTGAGATCGACATCATCTTCGGCATCGCAAACGGCCGCCGAGCCAACCGCCGTTCCGCACCCGTCACCAACGCCGACTACACCGAATGAGCACGCCCCCCGTCCTGCACCGCATCGCCGCGCCCACGTGTGAGCGCGTCAACATGCCCGACGTCGTGTTCTTCTGCCCTGGCTGCCGGATCGAGCATGGCGTGTGGACGTCGAAGCCTGCGAGCAACGGCGCTCAGTGGCGATGGAACGGCGATATGGTTCGCCCTACATTCGAGCCGAGTCTCGTAGTGACCTACGGCGGCGCTGGCCCTGACGACATCCCGGCGCGGCGCTGCCACTCATTCGTGCGCGACGGGCAAATCCAATTTCTCGCCGACTGCACTCACCCACTCGCCGGCCAAACCGTGCCGCTCATGCCACAATGATTATCGAACTGCTTTCCCTATTCTCTTCAGCTGTTGCGCCGGCTCCCGCGCAGGCGATCACATACGCGCCAGCGCCTGCGGCTCAGCACGCGCCATCCAATCCGGTGCCAACAGCACCTGCGCAGGTTATCGTTCCGTTTGAGGTCCGTCGTCGTCGGCGGAGTGATTACATGCTTATGGGAACCTCACGCCCTCCGAAGATTTGGGGCATGATGCGCGAGTGTCAGCGCATGGTTCGCAAGAGCCGTATTCGCCGGGCCCGCTGCTCAAATTGAATTTAGTGGTCAATCTGGATCACGAAACCCGAACCCGAAACGATATGAAAACGAATCCACCCACACGACTCGACCGCATCAAAGCGATCTTCCTCACCCGCCTCTGTATAGAACTAAAGCCTCGCTGGTATCACGCTCGCGCCTACTACGACGCCAGCCGCAACGAAAACGTATTGGTGCTTTGGCCTCTCCACTACCTCGTGGCTCTCGCCTGGTATCTGAACTACCAGTGGTGCCGCCTCCGCTTCCAGCCCTCGTGGATCGACAAGGCGCTCAAGACCGTGCCGGCCGGGCTTACCATCCGTCACTACTTCGGTAACGGCACGAAATACCCCTGCGCCTACGTGCAATGGCGGCGTGACGGTTCGTGGGGCGGCGGCGGCTGGATCGGAGAGATCAACCTCTGGCACTCGCCTAAGGACAAGGACGAACACACGCACACGGTAAGCATCGGGCAAGGATGCCCACTGGGTCGGATTTCGTTATACTTCGACAGCGTCGGCTATGGTGCCTGGGAGTCGGCTTACCTCGAAGGGGTGGACATCACCGAGCGTGACCTTGAATGGGCAACGCAATGGGCGATGCTCGCGTTGAAGTCGCGCCGGAAACTCGGTTTGCCCGGTGGTCTGCGCGAAATTCAAGTTCACTGATACTACGTCTGGGAATCGCCCGATCCCTTCCTGCTGGCCAATTGCAGGAAACCAGTTCAAGGCTCGACGTAGATGAAAAATCTATTTCGAGCCTTTTTTTTGTCCGCTGTCGTTGTTGCTGCTGGCCTGCTGACTGGCTGCCAAGTGCCCAAAGCCCAGGCGTTGCAGCAGGCTGCCGCCATTGGATACGGCGTTGAACCGGCCAAAGAGACGTATGAGCCAGCGATTCGCGGCTTCATGAAATACACACTCAAGGACCCTGACTCTGCTCAATATGATTTCCACAAGCCCTACAGTGGCTTCATCTCAAAGCCGCCTTTGGCCGGTGGTGGTATCGACAAGGTAGGCTGGTTCGTTCCGGTGAATGTGAACGCGAAAAACAGTTATGGTGGCTACGTCGGATTCACGCCCTACAAGTTCCTTTTTCGGGATAACAAGATGATCGCTTACAGCACGCGTGAGGGTATCTGGACGGATATTCAGTGAGCGGTTTTTCAGGTGCTGGCAGTGTTCCTAAAGGAGCCTGCCAGTTTTTTTGTCGAAAAAATTGACGAGCAGGAAACGGCGGCGTGCATGGTCCGCAACCGATAGAGACCCGAACCCGAACCCAATACGACCATGCTACCTGACGTCACCTTTGATCCGACTATGACCGTAGTCGCCCAGAAGTCCTACGCACGATTCATCGGCGACGCCGCCGCGCTCGTTGCAGTCCCCGGCACCGCCGCCACCGATTTGTTCACCAAGAATGACCACGGTTTTATCAATGGCCAAGTGCTTTTGGTTACCGTGCTCACTGGCCTTACCGGCCTCACCAGTGGCTTCAAGTTCGTCGTCGGTGCAGCTTCCGGCACGTTCCAAGTCGCCGCGACCAGCGGTGGCACCGCACTCCTCTTCACTGCTGATGGCACTGCCACCATCACACCTGTTGCTGATTTCGTCGGAAAGACCGTGAACTACGAACAGGCGATGGAGACGGTGAAGCGCAAGGTGCCCGACGCGAATGGCGTCATGCGCACCGACCGCGAGGTGCTCGTCGGCCAGGACGAGTCCTTCAAGTTCGAAATCGAGGAAGTGAAGTGGCTCGATAACATCTTCCCGGGCCGTTTGTCCGGTCTCAAGAAGGGCCGCGTGCAGCTCTACATCACCGATCCGGATGATGCCGCCAACACGGTCGCCATCCTCACGAACCTCTTCACCTGCACGGCCAAGCTCGATGGTGGCATCGGCTTCAAGAACAGTGAAGTCGCCAAGGCAACCATTGTGTTCGAGGCTCACGAGGAAGTGACCGTCGAGCACGACGCCTCGACGGCTTAAGTCTTGGACTGCGACTCTTTCGCCCCGCCTGTAAATGGGCGGGGCTTTTTTGAACCCGAAACAAACCCGATTCCGAACCCGAAATGAAACCCGAAGCACAGGCCGATAAGGCCACAATCCCTGCCGACGTTCTTATGAACCTCGGCCAAACCATAACGGTGAAGAACCACAAGGGCGAAGACATTGAGGTCAAAGTCCGTTTGGTTCCTATTCGTGAGCTCAGCAAGTATCTCGACGTCGTGTCGTCGCTGCCGGACTTCATTCAATTCGTGACCGGCAAAGATGCCGCGTTCGTGGATACGCTGTCGGATGACGCCTGCTACGAAATCGATCGCCTCGGAAGACTTTTTAACGAGCCGAGGTTAGAACCTTTTTTGGCACGTCAGCGGGAACTGCTCAACCGAGTGGCGGAGATCACGACGAACGTTCGCAAAGCTATCGCTTCAGCGATCTCGTCGCAGACGCAGTAGCCCGCGGCCTCGGCACTTGGCTGGAGGTGGTGGAGTTGCCACTTCCGGTCATTCAGCTGGGCATCAATGCGTGCAACCGGCGGGATGCTGCTCTCGCGCTGCAGAACCTCGATTGCACGCACTCCGCTGTTGCTCCTCTCATGGTCGGCAAGGAAGGCCAGGACGCATACAACCGCTGCTTCCGTGCGCTATCGCTGATCGTATCACCGAGCAAGGCGCTCAGCGCGATCAGTGGCCTGATGAAAAAGCAGCCAAAGAGCCGAGAGATAAAATCTCGATTCAAGAAGGGACCCGCAAAGACGGGTTGATTTTTCGGCCTAAAATTTGACCGGCCCCGCAAGGGGCCATGCATGTCACCGTGGACCAAGAGAAGATTCAACTGCTGCTGAGTATTCAGGCCGACCTCGAGGTCCTGAAAAACGTCCTCTCTCAGTTCAAGCTGATGGGAGAATCGGCGAAGAAGTCAGCCAATGAGGCTGATGCACTTGGTGCTGCGTTGCGTGCGGCTACGGAGGGGCACTCGAAGGACCTCCAGTTGCTCAATGCGGAGTTGAGCAAGCTACGCACGATGACCACTGCGGCCTCCGCTGCGGTCACGAAGCTTTCTGCGGAGAATGCGACGCTGACGCAAACTCAGGCAAAGCTCGCTGCTGAAAACGCCAAGATGGCGCTTCAGTTCGAGGGATCGAAGAACTCTATTGCCGGATTGCAGGCGGAACAGCGGCGACTGTCGGCAGAGGTGGAGCGACTCCGTGGACACCTGGCATCGGCGACGACTGGCCTCGTTAAGTTGTCCGATGCTCAGCAACAGGCGGCGACCACGGCCAAGACGAACACGAACGCCCAGAAGGATCAGGCGTCTTCAGCCAACTCGGCTGCACTGGCCTTCACTGGACTGCAGGCAGTCATGTCATCGGCGGTTACGCTCGCCGCCGTGCGCATGGGGCAAGCGCTGGTTGATGCCGAACTGGAGATGCAGCGCGTAAAGATGGGCCTGCTTGCGTCACAGGGTTCCGCCCAGGCTGCCGGCGATTCCTACGGCTACGTGGCTGGTGAGGCGGATCGCCTCGGCTTGAGCATGAACGGCGTTCTCAAGCCTTTCACCTCTTTCTCGATCGCTGCGAGCGTGTCTGGCTTGGCGGCTGATCAAACTCGCGAGATCTTCACCCAGTTCAGCGAGGCCGGAGCGGTGATGAGTCTCAAGGCGGACGAAATGGAAGGTGTGTTTCGCGCACTTTCCCAGATGCTATCGAAGGGCACGGTAGCGGCCGAAGAGTTGCGCGGTCAGTTGGGTGAGCGTCTTCCCGGTGCGTTTGAGCTCTCGGCAAGGGCTATGGGTGTCAGCACCCAGCAACTCGGCAAGATGCTTGAGCAGGGTCAAGTCCTCTCTCGTGACCTGCTGCCTAAGCTGGGCGCCGAACTGCAAAAGCAGTTTGGTGGTCTTGTTCCACAAGCCGCACAGACGCTTCAGGCAGAATTGAACCGTCTCGATAAATCGCTGTTCGACCTGAAGAACACGATTAACGATGCGGGTTTTGCGGACGAGTTCTCCGACACGATCAAGGGCCTCACCGAACTGATCCGAGACATGTCGGATTTCGCCCGCGACAATCCGCAGGCCGTTCGCGACATGGGCAAGGCACTCGAGGCCGTGGCGTTTGGCGTGTTCATCGCCGGTCTCGCTGGTTCTGTTGCTGGCCTGGCAGTCTTCGCGGCGACTGTGCCGGCGGCAGTGGTGGCGGCATCGGCCTTCACAGCCACGGTGGGCGCCATGGCAGCGGCGACGGTTATCATCGGACAGCGTATCACCGGAGCGATCGAAGCCTACGGCGAGATGCGTGATGCTCAGCTCGAGTTGGAAGGCACGAACGGCCGGATCAACGCGAGCTTGATTAAACAGGCCGGTGAAATGAGGAGCTCTGAGGAGGCTGCCCGTGCCCGTAGCGCGGCGCTGGTTCAGCTTGCTGCGGCCGAGAAGGCCTATGCGGCAATCCCGAAGAATCGTGACCGCCGTGGAAACCCGACGACGGACACCGAAGAGGGACGTATCGCCAAGCAGCAGATCGACCGGCTCAACTCCATCATCAAGCTGATCGATGACCGTGGCGCTGCCATTGTCGCGAACAACCTCCTCGAGGATGATCGCCTCGATACGCTCAAGAAGCAGACTGCGGAACTCGAAAAGCAAAAGTCTGAGATCGCTCGCCGTGTCGCACTCGCAACGAAGGAAGCAGCGACGTCGGCGAACGAAAATAAGTTCCAGAAACTCTACGTAGAGAACCTGCCTACTTCTAAGGCCAAATTAGATTACCTGCAGGGGAAGCTGAATGGTGTTAACTCCCAAATCGCCCAGCCGTTTAATACCGCGGGCGCTTCCACGCCCCAAGAGATCCGTGATGCCTTCATCGCTTTTTCTCAACGCGAGCGCGAGCTCACGATTCAGAAGATGGAGTTGGAGAACCAGATTGCTGACATCAAAAAGGCAGAGCTGGCTGCGAATAAGGAAAACGAGGCCGCCATCGAGCGTCAGATTCAGGACGAGGTTGAACTGATCAACACGCGGAAAAAGAATGCTGCCGCCGAAGAAGAGCAGGCGCTTTCACGGAAAATAGCTGCCAGCCAAGAGCAGATCGCTCTCGTGAACGCTGACCGGCTTCTCACGAGTGAGGAGAAGAACCGTCTGCTCGTTGCCCTTCTCAAGGCTCAAAATGAGGAGATCTCAAAACGAATCCGACTGCTGGAAGAGGCGGAAAAACTAAGCCCAGATCCGGCACGTCAGGCCAATATCGACCGCCTTCGCGCAGAACGAAGCGCCAATAGCCTAACAATCACAAAGTCGACGCCGTTGGGTGCTGGTGACGGTGTCCAGGCAGGCGTAATCAACACCATTGATCGGTTCGGCACCGAGGCCGACATCGTCGCACGCGGCGTTGAAACCTCATTTCAGGGAGTGTTCCAAGGACTCAGCTCCAGCATCCAAGGTCTGATCAACGGGACGATGACATGGGGCGATGCGCTGCAAAACATCGGGAGCACGATCCTCAACAGCGTCATAGGAGCCATCTCCGACATGTTCGCCACGTGGATCGTGAAGCGTGCTGCCATGGGCCTCGCAAGTATTGCTTGGCACAAAGAAGAGACGGCCAATGTCATCGCCAACGAGGCTTCTGCACTGCCTGTTAAAACTGCAGGTGCTGTGGCCAGTGGCATCAGCTCGTGGGGCCTTGCCCTCGCGGGCGGTATCGCAGCCCTCGCTTTGATTGCATCACTCTCAGGTGGTTTCAGCGAAGGCGGCTACACGGGGGCCGGTGGCGTGAATGAACCCGCCGGCGTGGTTCACCGTGGTGAGGTGGTTTTCTCTCAGGCCGATGTGCGGCGTTTGGGCGGCGTGCAAGCCGTCGAAAACCTACGAGTTGGCAACGGCGGGTTCCCGGTGATGAAAAACGCGGCGTCCATGTCGCCGGTTACTTCGGCAGCATCTGCGTCCCCGGTGCATGTGGACGGCGCCAAGATTACTATCGGGATGATTCCGTCCGGTATGACCCCGCAGCAATGGGCAAATAGCCAAGAAGGCGAAACCCATTTGGTGAACATGATGCAGCGTAATATCCACAAAATCACCGGTCTGGGCTGATAGCACCATGCGTTCGATAACATACGACTCACTGCCATACTACTTGCTGGATGACACCATTGACTGGTCCGTGCCGTTCAGGGCTCGTGCCCGACTCATCGGCAACGTCGAGAGCGGTCTCACGGACCGTGAGGCACGCCGACAGTTTGGTTCCACGCTTCGCCTGCGCATCAGTGGGCGCGTGCAGGCACAAGGCGCGGACGCCAGGCAGCTTCTTTCTGCGCTTCGCTCTCATAAGAATGAACCCGTGGCTGTCCCATTCTGGCCAGCAGCAAAGGCGTGGTCAGAGCGTGCGTCCGCTGAGTTCACCGGCGGGCTCAATTACGTCTATGCGGCCGACGGTTCCGAATCCGAGATCTTTGAGGATATAGAGCCGGAGTGGCCGGCAGCGGATGCAATCACCGTTCCTCTCGTTGTGGGCTACTTGGAAAACCGTGAGGCCCAGCACGTGACCGCGGATCTGGTGAACTTCGACTTTCTTCTGATTGAGAACTCGAAAGCCGACTGGGCTATCACGCCGGCGGACTACACCGCACCCGATGGCCCTACCCCATCTGGATACGAAACTGCGCCGAAGATCTTCCCCTTCCCCACGGATTGGGATGCTCCGCGCACGAGCCTGACCGTCCGCGTGGCTCGCGAAGAGATTGGCTTTGGTCGTGAGGCCTCGGTCATCGATCGCGAAAACGAGGTTGCACGCACCATCAACCAAACCGTTTGGGCAGAGACTGCCGAGGGCTGGAGCGCATCAAAGCTGATGGCGTTTTTCAAAGAGCATGGCGGCGGGGCTTCGTTCTGGGTGGCTGGCAATGAGAAGATGGTAACGCTGCCGTCCGATATAACGGGGGATCAGATGGCAGTGGCCTTGGCTGGCTCTGAGGTGCTCACCGTCGGCGAATTCCTCGCCATTCTCAATGGCAGCAGGCTCGTATCCGGCTTCGTCAATATTGCCGAGCTTGTGAGTCAAACCAGCACGTCGGCGACCCTCACACTCGGTGACAACGTCACGGTGGTTGAAGGCGGTTCACCCTACGAAAGCGTCTCCATCACTTCCCCAGACTAAACCATGTCTTCACCGGCCTATCTTCCTTTTTCGCCGACGTCTGACGTGCCAGCCGGCAGAGTCGTGCTGGCCCCCCTCCTTCTCGCTCGATTCGACACACCGGAGATCGAGATCTCTTGGACCAGTCCGGGCTTGGCCGCGGCAAGCTTCAAGGCCCGCGAGCTTCCGCCGGAATTGGAGGTTCCTGAGGGTGAGACAGTCGGCACCACAATCGGAAAGCTGGCTGATCGAGCATGGCTCTATGAGTTTTCACGGGTCTATCCTTCGGTCACGGTCGTCGAGCGATACACGTCCTACGAGCGAGACCTGACCTACGGTGGAAACACATACTCGGCGAAACGCATCACGCACGGTGAAATTCGTCAGGGAGTCGCGATGGAGCGTGATGAAATCACCATTGATGCCGATGGCCTCGACGTGATCGCACTGCTCGATTCAGCATTACTGCGTCTTGAGGTTCCGCTCTTTGTTACTGTGCGCCGGGCGGAAGTGATCGGAACGAGCGAGGCGGGTTTTGCCGTAGTCGCGTGGTCGGGCGAAGTGGGATCCGCCAAGGTTCCGGGTAAGCGCATCACGGCGCGTGCGATCTCGGCCGGCACGGCGTTCGACCGTAAGTTTCCCCGGTTCTATCTCCAACCTGGCTGCAATCACTCCATCTTCACCGTGGGTTGCGGCCTGGACCCGGCGGCATGGGTGCATACGGCAACTCTCGTCGATGTGGGACCTGCTGGCTGGCCCTTCATCTATTCGCTGAACACATTGGCCCGGGCTGGCGGCGACGTCTTGACCGCGGCGGATGCATTTGCGGGAGGCTGGCTCGAGTCAGGAACTGGTTCGAGCCTTCAGCGTATAGCGATTCTGGCCTCAACGGCGGTGAGTCTTTCGAGTCTTCAAGTCACGTTGAGCCGAGATCCGTCTCCATTGTTCACAGAGGGTGTCACGGTCAGAATCTACCCGGGTTGTGACGGCAAGCGGGCCACCTGTATCGAGCGCTTTAATAACTATCTGAACTTCGGAGCGCATCCGTTCGTGCCGACCGGAAACCCCTCGCTCATTAAGCTCAGCAACGACGCTGGAGGAGGTAAGAAGTGAGCACTGATTTCCAGTTCAATGAGGTGGAACTTGTGCGCGTGGCAAAATCGTGGGTGGGCACGCCATTCCATGCGAACAGCAATGAGCGCGGCCCTCGCGGTGGTGTGTCCTGCCACTTCCTCGTGACCGAGATCTACAAGGAATGTGGCTTCGTCATCCCTGACGTGCCGTTCGGTGCACCCGGCCACGCTCGCTTCAGCTCTCAATCAATTATTGAGCCATTACTGGACGCGAACGCGAATTTCGCTCGCATGACGGCGCCACCGAAAGTTGGCAACCTCCTCGGTTTCAGAATCGGTAAGATAATCCATCACCTCGCGATACTCCTTCCCAATTTCCAGATCGTCCACGCCGTCTCTGGTGTAGGTGTGATGATCAACCCCTACGAAGATCCAACTTGGAAAAAGCGCCACGTCGCCACCTGGCGGCCACTCCAAAAATAACCCATGGCAAAAAACACCATATCACCTGCTCCGGTAACCGCGAACATCGGAGCTGATGAGCTTGCTACCAATCAGCAGGCTACCGTGATCCCGTATCTTGCCGGAACGAACAAGGTGGCGCTGCGGTGGATCATGCCAGCGATTAACCAATTCACGCGCCCGGCTCCGGTATCTCGCCCGGGTAAAAAGTAACCATGGGCGGATCAGCAAAAGGCGGCGGCGGTGGGAGCAAGACGAACGACTACTACGGAGACATCGCCGGAGTGGTTTGCAACGGTCCTGTGGATGTCATCCACGCGATCGTCATTGATGGTAAGACTGCCTGGACCGGTCCACTGACTCGTGCCGGCCAGCCAAACCCTGTAGCCATCACGGTGGAAGGATACGGGGTTGCATTCTTCTATTGGGGGACAAGCAATCAAACACTCGCCACGGATGTCGCAGGAACACCGCTTGTCGGCGGTTCGAGCGGCGTGGAGGACGTTCTTGGTCCACAGGGGCACCCGCCTTATCGCCGGCAAGCGGTTTTGGTCCTGAAGGGGTTCCTGTTTGGTCGAGAAAAGGTGTCAGCGCCGAGCATCGAGGTGATCTTAGGCCGCAAGCCGGTGCAGAGTATTATCACGGGATCTGCCGCCAACCTCGATGAAGATGGCCATGCAAACCCGTTGGCCCTGCTCGCCGAAGCACTGACAGACCCAGTCTTCGGTCTCGGCATGGACACCAGTCGATTGGATTCGGCTACGTGGCAGGCCTGCGCAGATGAGCTCTACATCCGCCGGGCAGAGACATACATCTCGCCTGCCATTGAGCGTCCGCAATCGGCCCGTTCTCTGATCGACGAATTGCGTGAATACTACGACGGGTGGTTTCGCTGGACCAACCCAGGTAAGATCGCGGCCGGAAGGTTCCTGCGTGGTGAATCACCACCCGAGTTCGACAGCACAAATACCATCACGGCTGACGACCTCATCGAGGAGCCTTCGCTCGATTCAAAGGGATGGGCTGAAACCTACAACGAGGTGGCGGTTAAGTTTCAGGACGCAGCCAACCAATATAAGGACTCAGGCGTAACCGTAAAGAGCCCATACAACCGAAACGTCGTCGGCGAGCCACGGCAAGTGACGATGAATCGTCTGCACGTCACGCGCATCGATCAGGCAACGCGCCTTGCCGCGGAGTTGTTGCGCGTAGTCGGAGAGCCAAATTTATCCGGAAAGCTTGTGTTGCGCGGAACACGCGCCGAGGGCCTCCCGGTTGGGACCGTGTTCAAATTCGTCCATGACCTACTCGGGATAAACATCATCGCCCGTGTAATTGGACGGTCAACGGATGCTCCGCCTTCCGAGCGCGTGACAATAGAGTTCGAGGCCGACAAAGCCCTGGCAGTTGTCTCGACCGTGCCTGGCGCCGCGACTGAACCTTCCACGGACCTCGCTGCTCCGGAGTCCTTGGGCGTTTACCAGTTTTTCCAGCCACCACGCGCACTCTTCGATGAATCGATACCGCGGCTCTGCGTTCTGTCCACGCGCACCAATCCCCTTACGGTTGGGATGAACCTGCATCTGAAGCGGGCTGATTCATCCATTTTCCAGCGCATCGACACGCAGACCGGATTTTGTGTGCGCGGCCTGCTCAATGCCTCGTATAGCTCCAGCCTCGGACTCCCCGACGACAACAGCGAAACGCTTTCGCTGACGCTCGACGCGACCACTCTCGCGATCGACTTCGATATCATTGGTGAAACCCAGTCGGAAGACATGATCGAGGACGGCAACCTCCTCGCCTTCATTTTCTCGGCGGCTAACCCTGCGAACTTTGAAATCCTCACGGTCAGGGCTGGCCGACTCAGCTCCGGCAATTACCTCTTGAAGGTGCGCCGCGGGCAATACGGCACGACTGCACGGTCCTTTGTGAGCGGCGACGCCTGCTGGATTATGCACCGGACGAAGCTGACCGAGTTCGCGCACGCGAGCTTCCCGAGCTTTGCGGACTCCTCGGTCACCGCGACATTCCGTCTGCAGAGCTTCACCACATACGCCGAGGCCGATATTTCCGATACGGATGTCTGCCCGGACATTTCCTTCACGTTCGCGCCTGTTGATCGCACCACGGTTTCACAAGACGACTACGTGGAGCCTGACGGAGTAACAGGGGTTGAGGTTGAGCCTGGGTTCAATGCCGCGCTGGTATCATGGCAGTTGCCGACGAACGTGATCGTTGCGAGGACGCTGATCTACGAGGCATCGACGGCAGTGATGCCTGGATCTCCGACACTTTCTGTGGCGGCTCCGACTGCCATCCAGTGGTTCACGGGAATCGTCGCCCCGGCCACGCGTTATTACTGGTTGCAGGTCCAGAGTGAAAGCGGCCGGGTGAGCTCCATCGCTGGTCCATACAGCGTGACGATTACCGGTGTGAACGTCGCCGACTTCGCACCGGGCCTGCGCCCGGTTGAGATAGTGGATGCCTTGCCTTCGACTGGAAACTTTTTGGGCCGTCTGGTGGTGCTTACGACGGACACCAAGGTCTATCGTTGGACCAACGATGTCATTGGCACTGGCACTCTGTATTGGTCCAAAGCTGTGGACGGTGCTGACGTGGTCGCTGGATCCATCATTGCCGGCGCCATCGCAGCCGGCGCCATCACTGCGGACAAGGTCGGGGCGAACGAGATCATCACCAGCGCAGCCAACATAGGTGATGCAGTTATTACTGGTGCGAAAATCGCAAACGCTACCATTGGGACTGGAAACATCCAAAACCTCGCGGTCACCACGGCGAAGATCGCAGACGCCAACATAACGACTGTAAAAATCGCAGATGCGAACATCACCACGGCTAAGATTGCCGATGCCAATATCACGACCGCAAAAATTGCTGATGCCAACATCACCACTGCGAAGATAGCTGATGCGAATATAACCACAGCCAAGATTGAGGACGCGAACATCACGAACGCGAAGATCGCCAATCTCGCCGTCGACACCGTGAAGATCGCCAACCAAGCGGTGACTATTCCGGTGAGTTCATATACTGCCGGCAACGTTTCTATAGCCACTTCGACCTACACTACGATCCAGACCGCCTCGATCACCTCCACCGGCGCCCCAATCCACATCAGTGCCTCGGCAACGATGAAAATGGGGACCGGTGCTGCAACGATGGACTTCCGCCTTCAGCGTGGCGGAACGACCATCTATGAAGCGACGACGATGGATTATGATTTCGCGGCCATGATGTCGTTTCAGGTCCAAGACACCCCAGGCGCTGGGTCGGTTACATACACCGTTCAAGCCCGCGTGACGGCAGGTAGCCGAAACGCAGCCAATCGCTCACTGCTCCTTCTGGAGACCAAGAAATGAACCGTTACGCTATCTATTCCATCAGCACTGGGGACATCCTGCGAATCGTAACCTGCTACGGTGATCAAGCGCTCGGCCAGTTGTCGTCTGGCGAAGCATTGGTGCCTGCCCCTGACGGTGTCACTGACGTCACGCATCATGTCGTCGAGGGTGTTCTCGTTCCTCTCGGTTAAGTTTTTTCTTCGTATTTTTTGACGTCTGCAAAAGTCTGTTTGTGCCTTTGCGGCATGACAAACGCCGGAGCTTCATCGTCGCCGAAAAAACTCGTCCTATGCTCGATCCTCGGCGCGATCATCGCCGTGTGTATTGTCAATTTGCCTGGCTGCATCACCAAGAGCGTGACGGCAAAACCTCCTGTCGTGATCCCGGCCGCGCCAAATCCGTCAGGCGTCATCGGAGACCACAAGAATCGTGAGCAGGTGCAAGGTGTCGCAACGGATAAGATCGACAACACTGTGAAGGGCACGCCGGCAGAGGAGCCGGTGAAAGAGCAGACCAACGTGATCCGTCAGGCGAACGTCAATGCCTCGGCTGATCAGGTCGCAAAGCTGGCGGACGACTTCGGCATCACAGTATCGGCCCAAGCTGCCGAGATTAAGCGGCTCGGATCGGAAAACACTCGGATCACGACTGAAAACGCCGACCTCGTGAAGAAAAACGGCGAGCTTCAGGCGAGGCTCGATGACTTCGGTCGCAAGGTTGCCGTCTATACCGCAAATGGCCTTGGTGCCCTTCTTCTGCTCGTGGCGGTAGGTTTGGGAGTCCTCACGAAGAACCTCCAATATGTGGGCTGGTGCTTACTTGGCTCACTCTGCGGTTTCGGTGCTGCGCGTATCATCGGCCACTGGATCTTCCCGTGGATAATCGGGGTGAGCGTGATCATTGTCGCCGGCGGATTCACCATCAGCCACATGGCCCAGCGGAAAAAGCAGGCCGAAAAAGATCGCCTGCTTAAAGCTGCGGACGACGTCATTGGCGGTGTTGAGGAGGTGCGTGATCTATTCAAGAATCCTACCGCCGAGATCGCCGAGATCGTGCGAAACGCAGACACGCCGGAGAAGGCCATTGAAGCTGTGAAACGCATGGGACTCGCCATCAACAAGACGCTCTCTGGCTGGGTGACCGACCACGATGGCACGGCTGACGTCATCAGGGCCCGCCGCCGCGCATTGGGCCTCATTTCCTAATCCAGTCCTAATTCCTACTAAATTAGTAATCACCCATGAGCGTTAAGCCACTCGTTACACTAATTAAGAACAATCTGTGGGCCGTCATTGTAGGCGTGCTATCGATTCTGTGGGCTCTGACCATCAGCAAGGCCGAGAGTTGGGGCGACCAACGATGGGAGAAGAAGTCTGATGCCAGTATAACGGCTTCAGCGGTCGCCCCCCTTCCGGCAAAGATTGAGAAGCTTGAGATTTGGCAGACGGAACAAAAGGCCGCGCAGCTCTCAGACAACGCACAGTTTCTCGCGCTGCTCGAAAAAATGACATCGATGCAGATCAAGCAAGCCGAGGGTAATGCGATCATGTCCGAGCTCGTGAAGTCGAACGACCGCGTGCTGCGGCGCCTCGATGCACAAGGCCGATAAAATTTCAGTGAAACCACGTCAGTAAACCTAAACGCCAGCTCCCATGAAAATCAGAACCAACTACCATCGCCAGATCCTCGACAGTGAATATCCTCTCACCGGCTCCGCCGTCGCCGAAGAGGTCAACTTCAAGACAGCGCAGACCGTGCTCATCGGCAGCCCGAAGCACCGCCAGTTCATGCTGCGCCAGATCGTGCTTATCTCGACGCTCATTTCCGCCGTAAGCAATGGTGCCACGGTCGTCGTTGAGGAGCGTGATCAGCGCACTAAGACCGCCGCAACCCTGTCCACTGCGATGACGGGCGCGAACAACGACATTGTTCTTACCGCCAAGACGAAGGGTATTGTCGGCAACAATATCACGCTGGCGCTGGTTGACCCGGCTGGCAACGACCAGGCTCTCGCTGTTACGGTTACGGGCACGGCCATCTCGGTTAGCTTGGCCACCGGTGTCGCCGGAGCCATCACGACCACGGCCAGCCAGCTGCTCACCGCGCTGGCCGCCAGTGCCCCTGCTGCTGCGCTCGTCACGGGCGCACTCAAGGGCTCCGATACCGGCGCCACCGCGGTCACGGCTCTGGCCGCCACCGCGCTTACCGGCGGTCTCGAATACCTCGTCGTGCAGAGCGTTGTGGCCTCGACCGACTTGGTGGATTCCGACGCGGTCGGCAAATCGCAGATCCTCACCCTCGCTACGGGTGTCGCGCCGATCCAGCCCGGAAACGATATTGCCCTCACGATCACCGCCGGCACGGCGACCACGGACCAAAAGAGCATCGTGGTTGAAGGCTTGGTTTTGTAAGCCACGTCCACCAGTAAACCTCCTCGAAGACGCCGCGAAACCGGCGTCTTTTTTGTGCCCGTTAATATTTCCTCTTTACTTTAATTGGCGGAGTCATAGCTTGGGAACGTCAGTCACCCGAAACGAACCCGAAATGAACTCTTCTGCGCAGGCGGCTCCTGCATTAACAGCCAAACAACTTCGCGCCTTCGTCCACACGCAGGCATTCAAAAAACCGGCAGCTGCCTACATCGCAGCCAAGATCTGTGCCGAGGTCACCCGTAAAGAGGTGGACGCCTACATCGAGCCCATCTGGGCGAGCTTTGGCTTCACCCGTGACGACAACAAAACCCCGATCACACATTCGGATAAGGCCTATCTGACGGAAGATGCACGCCTGACCGAGTTCTACGCCGCCTGCGACCGCGCACATGCCGAGCGCGGACATGTTCTGGAGCCGGGTTACTGCCCTGCCCTCATTGCCAAGCGCAAGTTGACGGATGCCGAACGGGAAATCCTGAAAGCCATGGCTGCTCCGCTCGGCTTTGATTTTGAATCTCTGGACGCCCATTGGGATGTCCGAAGCAAGATGCTCGACCTGATCACCAGTCTGGCGATGAAGGTCATTCAGGAAGAAAGGGCCGCAGCATGAGCCGCCCCGTCTATCCGATACGCTTTCCGCTCGTGAAGGAGCCGACCAAGTGGCGGCGTGGCCCGCGCTTCTTCCGGGTTCCGGACCAGTCCGGCCTGTATGGTGCGCGTGGGTGTGCTGCCGGCATGATCGCCGTGGCGGTCCATAAGCGCGACCTCGCCCGCTTTCAAGAGACGGACCCGCTGAACATCGCCTTCGTCCGTGCCAGCATGCGCACCTCGGCGCTCTGGGCTCGAGTCTTCGCCGGCCACATGGAGGCGAAAGATCCACGCGTGGTCGAAGCACAAGCCGCCCACAGCCGGGCCGGTGATGCCATCATCACCAGAGCTCAATCGTTGGACGCATAACACTCAATTTTAACGACAGAAACCCCGAAACGATTCCCGAAATGAAACAAAAAAAAACCAACTCTGAAGAAGTCCCTATGTCGCCCGCTCTTACCTGCATCCAAGCCTTTTGGGATGCTATGCCCTACGGCAACTCTCGCGAACGCTATCGCCACGGCATGTTCACCGCCCTCCGCAACGCGGTCGTCTCTGGAATGCGCTTCGCACCCGATGACTTCTCTAAGATGAAGAATCCTGGGTCATGGTGCGGCGATCAAGGTGGAGAAGTCCTCTATGCCCTCGCCTGCGGCAGCGACCGACTTTCCGACAACACTTCTGCCGCCATCGCGATGGAGAAATGGTTTGGCCGTCCGGCGGCGATCTGGGCTGAGAAAACCAAAACCCCGCAGCGCCTCTACGTCGGTGCTGATTTCACGTGGGACGGCCGCGTGGTTAAAATCACCAGCATGGATAACGAACGCCTTGTGGCGTGCACATACACCGACGAGCGCGACAGTAGAAATTGCCAAGTCGGCGACCTCGATTACTTCGCCGGTGATTACCGTGAAATCCTTCAGCGTAAGGACGCGGAGAATGGCAGCATTTTCGTCCAGTTTGGCGCCGCCGAAAAAGGCCGTGAACGCCGGAAGGTCGATAAGCGCTACTCGATAAAATTTGCGGAAATGGCCGCAGCCCGAAAGGCCTACGACACACGCCGTAAGGGTTACGAAAAGCAGATCGCCGAGGCGACGACGCTATCTGACCTCGATGCTGTTGCGACTGCTGCCACAGCCGAGGGTCGTCACGCATTCCGCCACTTCGACATCGAGATGCTGCGAGAGGCAATCAAGGTTGCTCGCGCACGAATCAAGGAGTCGATGACGGAGGCCGAACACGCGGCCGAACGCGAACGGATGGAGTTATCCCGTGGGGATGACCTTAAGCGCTGGATGGCCGGCGAGAAGGTGAACCGTCACTTCGATGTCGTCCGCCTTCGCGTGAAGGACGGCTATGTCGAAACCAGCACCGGTCAGCATGCGACCGTCGAGAGCGCGAGGAAGGCCGTCATCTTCATCCGGCTCATGCGCAAGAAACCCGCCGGATGGAAGTCTTCCGGCGATCCGGACAGCCCGAAGGTTGATCTGTTCGACATCGTCTCGATCTCGCGTGAAGGCGTCCAAGTCGGCTGCACCTTCGTCCCCATGGAGGAAATCGACCGCATCACGCCGATGCTGAAAACCGCCTGATCCAATCTCAGACACCCGAAACGAATCCGAACCCGACAATGGAAAACTCACTCATCTCATGGTGCGATCACACCCAGAACTTCTGGATTGGGTGCACGCACGTAAGCCCCGGCTGCTTCATGTGCTATGCCTACACGCTCGATCTTAACCGATTCTCCAAAACACTCGATGGCGGCACCAAGGAAGCGCCGGTCAGCCACTGGGGCCCCGGCGCCCCGCGGCACCGCACCAGCATTCACACCTGGAACGAGCCGAAGCGCTGGAACCGCATCGCCAAGGCTGGCTTCTTTGCTGAGGTCACGCGGGCCGGAAAGTTCATCGCTCGCGGCGACATGCGCCGGCTCGTGAAGATTAAAGACGACGACGGCGTGCACCTGATCCAAGAAGGCGACCGAGTAGTCAAAGTCCGACCCCGCGTGTTCTGCTCATCCCTGGCGGACCTCCTCGATCCAGAGGTTGACCCGAAGATGCTCGCCGAGGCCCTCGACGTCATCCGTCAGTGCGACGGCATCGACTGGCTGCTCCTTACCAAGCGGCCGGAGTTGTGGAGGCAGCGTCTCGACCAAGCCTACAACTACTGCACCCAGCAGGTCAGAGACTACAACCCCGACCTTCAGCTTTGGATTCTCACATGGCTGCAGGGCGAAGCCCCCGCGCACATCTGGTTCGGTTGCACGATGGAAGACCAGCCGCGCTGGAACCTACGCATCGAGCACCTGTGCAAGATCCCCGCCGCCGTCCGCTTCGTGAGCATGGAGCCAATGATTGGCCCGGTGAATATGTTTCTAGGCGCAAACCTTCCGTCCGAGCGTGCGCTTCGCTGGTATCGCCCCGTCGGTAACATGATCGACTTGGTGATCTGTGGTGGCGAGTCCGGTGACGACGTGAAGGACGAGACCGGCAAAGTCATCCGCTCGCCTCGCCCGATGCACCCGGACTGGGCCCGCTCCATTCGTGACCAGTGCCGCAAGGCCGGAGTAGCATTTCACTTCAAGCAATGGGGCGAGTGGCGTGAGGCGGCGCTCACGATCGAAGAAGAGGAGGCTTCGATTTGGGTAACGCCCGGCGGCACTGTTTACCAAGACGTGGTGGAGATTCCTGACGAGGTGCTTGGCTCTGCCATGGTGATTCGCGTCGGAAAGAAGGCTGCTGGCCGCCTGCTCGACGGCGTTGAGCACAACGCCTTCCCGATTGGTCCGCTCGGCCCCTGCCCCAACGACACCGACGGAGATGGCGACTGCCACCTCTGCCATCCGAAGGGCTGCCAGATGCGAAAGGAACTCGCACGATGAGCTGCAAATTCTGTCACGAGTGCAACAACCTGCGCCCGGTCAACGGAAGCGTGAAGTGCGCGAAGGGCCATCAGATCAAATACCAATGGCCGCAGGGCTCCACGGATCTGACCTACGGCTTCCACGCTCCGGCTGGCTGCAACAAATCATTCGTTAAGCGCACGTCTGATTACTACGAATATGAGGGCATGCGTGGTCGCCGGCCCAAGCTCCTCACGCCCGCTGCCGTTCTAAAGGGAGGCAACGCAGCATGAGCGCAAAGATCCACAGGCGCCGAACTGCTCCCGAAAAGGCGTTGCTCGGAGCCACTATCCGCGCTTCCGCAGTGGCAATGTCGGGAAGACTTACCGCTGCTCAACTGGCCGACACGCACCGAACGACCAAAGACTTTGTGCGCCGTCACGCTGGACCACATCTGAAACGCGCACGCAAATGAAGTTTCCTGAGATGTTCCGTGCGCAGTGCCCGGGCTATGCCGTGTCAGGCTATGGCGACACCTTTGGATTCTTCGTCATCCCCGATGGTTCAGACAGACTCATTTGCCTGGCAACCGACGGGCGGGAGGAAATCCAAAGCGAACCGGTCTGGGAGCACGTCAGCGTCACCGTGCGCAACCGGCATGGCGTGCAGCTCCAGCGCTGTCCGACGTGGCAGCAGATGTGCCGCGTCAAAGACCTTTTCTGGGGCGACGACGACACGGTCATGCAGCTTCACCCGCCGAAGTGCGACTACGTTAATCAGCATCACTTTTGCCTCCATCTCTGGCGTCCGGTAAACGAGGAGATCCCTCGCCCGCCCGCAATTTTCGTCGGTTCACACACCACGTCAGGAGCCGCAACCGCATCTAACCCGAAATGAAATCAAACCCGAATCAATCCCTACTCATCGGTATCGACTTGGCCGCAAAGCCTGACGTCGCCGTGACTGCCGTAAACTACGGCGGAAAGACCGTTCCTATACCTGACGGCTGGCAGATCGTGCCGCCTGGTGCGCTCACCGCATTTGGTGACCAGATGTTCGACGGCGAGACGTTTCGTAGTCTCAGCCGCTTGACCTTGGCATCCGTTCCACGTGTGCAGAAGGCCGAGATCATTATTCGGCATCCGCACCGATTCTACGTCCTGAATCTGCAAGGGCTGAAGGCGCTCTCGATCCGGCAACCGTGGGCATGGTTCATCGTTCGGCCAGACATCGTTGGCCCGATCAAGCGCCAGCAGGCACTCGACGCGGACCTGATGAAACCGGTCGAAAACCGCGACTGGAACCCCAAAAATCCCGGGCGCAAGTTCCGTGGTCGTTTCCTCATTCACGCCGCCAAGGGCTGCACGCGCAAAGAATACGAGGCTGGGTGCGACTTCGCTGTTTCGTGCGGTATGGAGTCAGCAGTTCCACCACTGGAGAAGCTCGACCGGGGAGGCGTCGTCGGGGTGGCTACGGTGACCGACTTCGTGGACGAACACGACTCCGATTGGTTCATGGGGCCGGGTGCGCTCGTGCTCACAGACGTCATGCCCCTGCCCTTCACGCCGTGCCCTGGCATGCTTGGGTTCTTCAACCCCGTATTTCCTGAATCCCTCACGAAAGAACCCACCGTATGAGCGACATTTTAAACCAACTTGAACCCGCACAGCTTTCGGTCCTTGTAGCCTTAGAAATCGCTGGCTGGAAGAACACAAACTGCAGTGTAGCAAATCCGTTCGACCGCGGCGGCATGAGGCTGCCAAACGGCTTCGCAGACCGCGACAAGGTGTTTACCGCGTGGTGGCACCCGAGTGATGAAATCGCCACCGGCTGCTACATCGCTCCACCGCGTTTCGCCGAGTCCTCCGACGCAGTGCTTCCTTTGCTGGAGAAGTTCGCTGGCTACAAGGCAGAGCGGTTTGGTGACTACCCTCCGAGGAATTATTACACGATCCGTGTTTATCCATCGCTCATGTATGTCGAAACATACCGGCAGGAATTCACCGGCCAAGGCATCACGTTCGCTTACGCTGCATGTATTGCTCTACTCAGAGCGTATCGCGCAGGGAAAGGGCCGGCGTGAGCAAAGAACTCGAACAATTGCCGGACGCGCAGCTCGCCGAGGCACTCGCGGTGGAGGTGGCTGGGTTTTCCAAAACCATCAACAACTGTGGAGAATGGGGATCGTTTACCAAATGGAAAGACAAGGAGGGGGCATGCACTGAGGATCGCCACATTCACCGCTTCGCCATGTCCGCCGACGCAGTTATGCCACTGCTTGATAAATGGGCAGCCTGCCAAATTAGCCATAATTACCAAGAGGGTGATGATGATCGAGGGATTGAGCCCATTCAGCCTTGGGTAGTCGAACTCGCAAATCGATACGAAGGAAAGGCCCCGACCCTCGCCCGCGCCGCTTGCATCGCCCTGATCCGCGCTGCCCGGGCGCAGAAAGGCTACCATGCCTGAAGAAACAAAACTCTACATGTATCGAGAGCTTCGCGACACCGACTTCAAGTGGTCACATGTCGGCCCTAAGCACGAGCGGCTTTACTTCAACCTTATCGACATCGTCGGGTATGCCGCAAAAGGCCCATGTGATAAGCCTCCGTTCACGCTCTACAACTGTGGTCACCTCGACACCAAGCTCGCCGACCTACCCATTCCACCGATCGACCGAACGGTTGAATATCCGACGATTGAGGGTGCTAAGGACGCTGCCCGTAAATACGCGCTGCGGTGGCTAGAGGCGGCAGGCAAAGCACCGATCATCTGGACCGTCGGAAAAACCGGCGTCCACTGGGAGGCTAACGCCGACGGCGTGTGCATCGGCAGCTACTACTACAGCACCGGGCGAAAGTTCATAATGCCCAGCGGAAAGAAGTGGCACAAAGGCTTCCGCGTCTGGTTCGGAGGCACCTACTACTTGATCGAATTCGCCAACCCAGAGGAAGCGAGGGCCCGCGTGGAGTTCACCTGGCGTCACTGGCTGGAAATCGCGAAGGCGCAACTACTGAAAAAAGGAACCGCATGAGCGACAACCCGACCCCTCTCACACCCAAGCAACTGCATGCAGCGGCAAAAGCCGTCGAGGCTGCACTTCCGCCCGGTCACGCGTTCATCCTGATGACCGCGCCGCACACCAACGATCCTAAAAAGGCGTTCGTTCAATACACCTCCTCGCTGGAGAGGTCGACCGCCATCCAGATCCTCAAGACGTGCCTCTTCCGGTGGGGCCACAACGACGAGTGGATGAAGAAAATCGTATGAGCACTGTCGCCGAACTCGACCAATACCTGACACCCGCCTACGCCGCACGTCAGCTCTGGGAGGACATCTTCCCGGACGTGACGGCCGACGACGTGGTCGTGGAGCCCACGTGTGGCGACGGGCGCATGCTCGCCGCGGTGCCTTCCCACGTTACGGCCTACGGCTACGAGATCGACCCCAAGCTTGCCGCCCAGGCACGCGAGCGCACCGGGCGCCACATCACCGTCGGCGACTTCCTCTCCGCCGAGCTTCCAGCCCGCGTGACGATAGCCTTCGGCAATCCGCCGTTTCAATCGTCGTTCATGGACAAAATGCTCAACCGCCTGCTGGACGTCATGCCAGACGGGGGTCGCGCCGGGTTCATCGTGCCAGCCTACTTCATGCAAACGCCTTCGCGGGTGCTGCGCTGGAATCGGACATGGACAATCTCGGCGGACCTGCTGCCCCGCACGATCTGGCAGCGGCTCAGCAAGCCGATCATCTTTGCCACCTTCGTGAAAGATCCCGCTCCACAGCTTCGAGGCCTGCGCCTCTACGTCGAGTGTGACCTAGCCGGCTCGATGCGCGATGATGTCCGCGAAGGACTCGAGCGCGGCTCCGGCAGCTGGCGCGAGGCGGTAGTCTCGGTAATGCGTGGTCTCGGCGGACGTGCACACTTGACGCACATCTACGAGGCGATGCTGGCCCGACGACCGACGGACAACGTCCACTGGCGGGAGAAGATTCGGCAGGTTCTTCAGCAAGGGCCATTTCGAAGTGTGGCCCGAGGTGAGTGGGAGTTGGCGTAAAAAAGGCGCGGATTAATTTCCGCGCCTTTTTATTTTCCTCTTTACTTTTAAAAGCGGGATTGGTGTATTCATCTCGTCAGACACCCGAAACGAAATGAATCCGAATATGAAATCCTTGATCCTTCCCGCCTTCGACCCTTCTCGCACTGCCTCCGAGCAGTTTGCTGAAAACTTCAAGGCCTGCGGCATAAATGCCGATTGGTCCGTCCAAGCCTACCACCTCTCCGACAGCCGCGTCACCGGCCACCAACCGAACAAGACGAGCGGAGACTTCTACCTCATCGAGGCCGATGATCTTTCCGAAGGCTGGAACGTCGTCATTCGCACCTACAACGCCGACCGCACCGATGCTGAGCGGGATGGCAATGACCTGATCGAGATCGTCGCTGAGTTCAAAAACGCTGGCGAAGCTTGGGAGTGGCTCAAGGATCCTGTCTCCCAGCAGTTCTACCTGCTCGGAAATCCGGATGAGCTGGCGCAGGCCCGTGGCCTTTCCTTCCGTGGCGAGGACGTGCCCACGATCCGTAAGGGTGACGTGATTCGAGTGCTTCCCCAGTTTCAGGACGAGGGCGAATCCGAGATCGTCTGGCAGGCCACCGAGGACGAAAGCGCAGGCCGCGTCTCAATATCCAAGATTTCGCATGACCCTCGCACCATTCAGACTTTGGAGCGCCGCATGGTTCAGCCGGTGACGCTCACCGCCGACATGCTCCACGGGCTCACGGTGACCTCCGGCAACATCAAGAGCCTCGTCGATTCTGGCACTCTTTCATCACACACCTGCGAGAACTGGCTGCGTGTAGTCGATTCCGCCATCAAGTCGGTGAACCTCCCTGCCTGATGTTCGCCATGCCGACCACAGCCTCATCCCACCGCGGGGACAAGGTGCTCGACCGCATGGGTGGCCAGCTCCGCGCACGTCGCTTAGAACTTCGTCTAAAACAAGACGAGGCTGCCAAGCAGTGCCAAATCGACCGCTCCTATTATGGGGGCCTCGAACGCGGAAAGCGTAACCCGACGGTCCTCACGCTCGCTCAGATCGCTACGGGCCTGAAAACGACCATCGCCGCACTGGTAGCAGGTATCGACACCTAAAAAACGTCTGATGGACGCGCTGCCCGAAGTCTGATCCAACAAATTCGTCAGAGACCCGAACCCGAAATGAATACGAAACAATTCCCGAATCCTCTCCCTGTCACTTTCTCCGAACTCGTGACCATCGTCGATGAACAGCACACGACGCAGATCATGGCCATGTATGACGGCAAACCAGCTGGCTGCATCAGCCTTCGTCACACGAAGTTTGAGAAGCCTCATGCCCAAGGAGGCACCGACAGTTTCTTCTACACCGTCGCCTATTTCTACCACCTGTTCGTGCACGAATGCGTGCGCGGTCACGGCGTAGGCCGGGCGTTGGTTGAACGCTGCTGCCTGACTGCAAAACTTCATGGCAGCACGTCCATCTGCCTCAATGTGAGCGCGAAAAATCACATTATCCTGCCCTTCTATCAGAAGCTCGGCTTCGTGCCCGGCTACGAATATCCGCACCCGGACGCGACGCTGATACTCACCAAGCAGCTTGTTCCTTGGACTCCGGTAACGCCGGCACCTAAAGAGGTAGCTGTCTGAGTTAGAGACCCGAAACGAATCTGAACCCGAAATGAGAAAACAAAACCGAGTCATCCAAATCGCAGACCTCTTCTGTGGAGCTGGCGGCACCTCCACCGGTGCAATCGAAGCTATTGAGATGCTGGGCAACACCGCCCAGCTCACCGCAATCAACCATTGGGATGTGGCGATCGCTACCCACACGGCCAATCACCCTTCCTCGCGCCACCTCTGCACGTCCGTCGATGACATCGACCCACAAAAGCTCTTCAAAGAAGGTGAGCTCGACATCCTCTGGGCATCTCCGAGCTGCACGCATCACAGTGTCGCCCGCGGCGGCAAGCCGGTGAACGACCAGAGCCGCGCCACCGCATGGTGCGTGGTCCGCTGGGCCGAGTCGCTTCGGCCGAACGTCATCCTCGTGGAGAACGTGCCGGAGTTCCGCTCGTGGGGCCCGATTGGTGTGGATGGCCAGCCGTTGGCCTCGCGAAAAGGCGAGTTGTTCAATGCTTGGCGTGCGGCGGTTGAGGCCTGCGGCTACCAGTCCGACTGCCGTGTGTTCTGCGCAGCCGACTACGGCGATCCCACCACGCGCCAACGCCTGTTCGTGCAGTTCGTGCGTGGTCGCCGCAAGATCATGTGGCCGGACCCGACGCACTCCAACTCGAAGGAAGGCGACCTTTTCGGCAAGAAAGCACCGTGGCGCACAGCCCGGGACCACGTCATCGACTGGTCACTGCCTGGGAAGAGCATCTACGAGCGCGAGCGTCCGTTGTCTGACAAGACCATGCGCCGCATCATGGCCGGTCTGGAGAAGTTCGGCCTGAAGCCGTTCGTAGTTCCCCAGCAGAGCAACCCGACGCCGAAGGGCGTTGATGAGCCACTCGGTGCCGTGGTCGCTGAAGGCAGCGGCCCGAAGCTCTGCGAGCCGATGATCATCACGATGGAGCACGGCGGCGGCGTCCGCAGTGCCGCAAAGCCTCTCCCGACTGTCACGACGGCAAAAGGTGGCGCGATGGCGGTCGCTCAGCCCTTCCTCATTCCGCAGCAGTCTGGCGAAGATCGCGTGCGCAGCGTGGACAAGCCGCTCCAGACGGTCACCACCGAAAGCCGCGGCATCGCGCTGGCTCAGCCTTTCCTCATTGCTCAGTTCGGTGAACGCGAGGGACAGACTCCACGCACCCACGACATCGCGGATCCACTTCCGACCGTTACGGCACAAAAAGGCGGACCGGCATTGATCGAGCCTTATCTCGTAAAAGTCGCGGGGACCGAGGATCGTCGCCCCCGCTCGGTTGATGAACCGCACCCTACGGTCACGGCCGGAGGAGTTCAGCTTGGCGTTGCCCAACCTTTCCTCGTAAAGTTTCGTGGCACGAACGACGCAGCCGACGTGAATCAGCCCGCGCCGACCGTGACGGCATCCGGAATGCATCTCGGCCTGGCAGAGCCTTTCCTTGTTCATACCGCGCACGCTGGCGATCGCGCACCGCTCGACATTAAGAACCCGCTGCCAGCGGTCGCTGGTAACCGTGGCGACGTGGCAGTCATCGAGCCGTTCGTCATCAGCGCCGGTGGTCCTTCCTGTCCGGCCCGTGGCGTCTCCCAGCCGCTCGGCACCGTTCTCACGCGCGACCATCGCGCCTTGGTGCAGCCATCGCTGCTCCCGCAGCAGTCCGATGGTGCGCTTCGTCCCGTATCGCAGCCTGCTCCCACCGTAGCCACTTCTGGCGCCATCGCGCTGGTTGAACCGTTCCTGATCGAATACTACGGCAACGGAACGCCCAACGCGATCGACGATCCACTCCCTACGGTGACATGCAACGACCGGCACGCATTGGTGCGTCCCATCGTCGTAATCAACGGCGAGCGCTACCAGTTGGACATCCGGTTTCGCATGCTCCAGCCGCATGAACTGGCGAAGGCGCAGGGCTTCCGACATGACTACAAGTTCACCGGCACGAAGACGGAACAGGTGAAGCAGATCGGCAACGCCGTTCCCCGCAACCTCGCCCGCGCCCTCGTGCTGGCGGTGCTTTCACAGACGAACGACATCAGCGCCTACCTGCCGGAAGAGGAATCCGCGACGACGGCCGCCTGACCAACTTTCGCCGCAGTAGTCCAACGAGGAAAGACAGCGTGGCATCGGGCCTAAACCCTCGTGTCAGTCCACGCAGACACCGGTTCGATTCCGGTATGCGGCTCCAACTTTCAGAAACCCGAAACGACATCGAAATGAAACTCAAGATCGGACAGCACTTATTCACCCGTGACGGCCGCGTCCACGGCAACGCCATCATCACCGCCGTTCACGACACCAAGCTCGGCACGCGCTACGACTTCGAGACCGACTTCGGGAACGTCGGTCGTTCGCTCAACACAGCCGAAGTTCATGAGGCCTATTACACCACGGACAGGGATGGTGAAGTCCGTATCAGCGAACTCGAACGGTGGCGCGGCGATCGCAATCAGATCCGCAAGGACGCCCACCTTGAGAACCTCATCGGATGAGCCAGCAGCGCCTATCACTTTAGAGACCCGAACCCGAAATGAACAACCAACCGACCCTTTTTGATGAACAACGTATGGGCTTCTCCGAAGCGCTCGAAATGACGGCCATGTCCCTGATGGCATACGCATCTACTCACCGCCATTGGGTGATCGCGTATTCAGGCGGCAAGGATAGTAGCGCCACCGTTACGGCCGTGGTGCACCTGATCCTGACTGGCCGTGTGCCGGCGCCAGAATCGCTCACGATCCTTTACGCCGACACCCGCATGGAATTACCGCCCCTACAAAACGCGGCGCTTACCATGCTCGCCGAGCTGCGCCGCCGGGGCTTCCGTGCCGAGGTCGTTTTGCCACGTATGGACGACCGGTTCTTTGTTTACATGTTCGGCCGTGGCGTTCCGCCTCCGTCGAACACGTTTCGTTGGTGCACGCCTCAGTTGAAGATCGAACCGATGCAAGCGGCACTGAAGGAGCTCCGCGCACGAGTCGGCGAGAAGCTTCTGATGATCACCGGCGTTCGCTTGGGTGAAAGCGCCGCCCGTGACGCCCGCATTGCCCTTTCGTGTGGGAAGAACGGCGCTGAATGCGGGCAAGGCTGGTTTCAGGAAACGACGCCTGGGAGTATCGCCGACACGCTGGCGCCTCTCCTGCACTGGCGGTTGTGCTTCGTTTGGGACTGGCTGACGGTGTTTGCGCCGGCGGACGGATTTCCGACCGCGCTCGTGGCCGAAAGCTATGGCGGCGACGAAGCCCATGAGATCAATGCACGCACGGGCTGCGTTGGCTGCAATCTCGCGAGCCGCGACGTGGCATTGGAGACAGTCATTCAAAATGAGCGATGGACGTGGCTTTCGCCTTTGCGGCGGCTTCGGTCCGTTTATGCCGAATTGAAGCTTCCGAAAAATCGCTTGCGAAAGTTGGACGAGCGCAAGGCCGACGGCGAACTTGTGAGCAACCCCGGCCGCATGGGTCCCCTTACAATGGATGCCCGCCGCTGGGGCATGGAGCAGATCCTTTCCATTCAAGACGAATGCAACATGCACCGTCAGCGCTTCGCTGGGGCGCCAGCGATCGACCTGATAAACGCCGAAGAAAAGGCTCGCATCGAGGAGCTTATCGCCGCCAACACATGGCCGCAGCGCTGGTCTGGCGATGAGATCAGGGCGGACGTCGTAACTGACGACTACAACCGAGACGGCTCAGTCCAGAAAGTCATGATCGATTTAATCTCCGGAACATGAGCGCTACCACCACAAATCCAGAGGTCACCGTCCTCGAGTATCTGAAAGCCCACGGGCTCGACGAGTTCACGCACGAGCGCGTGTTTGTTGTCGGCAGCGCACGACCCACTTCATCGCCGATTACCCAGCCGTGGCTGGACTTCGAGATCGACGAGTTGCGCAACAAGCGCTGGTTCCGCGTCACCTACTCCCTATTGCTCGACGCGGCTGGCGTGCCCACCGAGCTCTATAACGTTTCGCCCTCCGGTGTTCCCCATCACGAGGGCGTCCCGGTAGGAGACGTGACCAACGTGCCGCAGAACCGCTGCAACGGCTACGACCTGGCCTTCCTTGCGTGGTATCAGCGCCACGGCTGGCAGATCCATCAGACGCCATCGGGCATCGACGTATGGGTGAACGGCGACATGCCTAAGCCATTCACCGTCACGCGAGGCATGATCGAGCGCCTCGAATGGAATGGTCACATCGAGAGAATCTTCCCACCTCACGCAGCCACACTAGATTACGTGTGGCACTTAAAAACCTGAATTTAACTCTTTACCTTTTTCCAATTAGTAAAGAGATTTAACCCGTCAACTAAACCACCACCATGGCCAGAACACCAATCCCCGAGTCTGAGCGCAAAGTTGAATTCAACGCCAAGCTTCACCCGAAGCAAAAGAAGAAGCTCCAGCTCGTTTGCTCCTACCGCACCGTCACCAAAAAGGTGAAGAAATACTCCGAAGCCCGATTCATTGAGGACGCCCTCGATGCGACTCCGTTGAAGAAACCAACGGCCAAGCAGATCGCGGCCTACAACAAAGAATTTCCCGATCGACCTTACACACCGCCGCCTGGGGAATAAACTTCCCCCGGCAGCTCGTTAGACACCCGAACCCGAACAGATCCCGAACCCGAATCCGAAAATACCATGATCGTTTATACCGTATCCCAGTTGCTCGAAATGAGCGACGGCACCGTGCCCGAAGCTTTTCGCGGCAAAATCAAGAGTGTTATGAAACCCTTCGCCTCCAAGGAAGGAGATCCTAAGCCTTGGAAGCTCCAGAAACTCGTCATTACTGATGGCGCGAAGGAGATTGAATGCATCTTAGATAACCGGGCTGAAGATGTCCCTCGGACTATGGAGGGCTCACAAATTTACGCTGTCGCTTACCGTGGTGACCGCGGAATCAACGGCCTGAAGCGCAAGGTCAACGCCAAGAAGAATAACGCTCCACAGGTGTGGATCTACGACGGCGCCGACGTGAGCTTTGAGGGTGCTGGCGGCGGAACTCAGCCCCCGGCTCAACAGAATCAGCCGCCTGCTCAGCAGTCCAACACGCCACCCGCTACCAATGGCCACACCAACGGAAACGGGAATGGCAACGGCCCGTCCAAGGCGAACAGCAATGGCAACCAGCCACCAGCCGGAGGAATTGCCGACAAACGCACCCTCCGCGCCAACGAAATGAAGAGCTTTGATAAGCGCATCGCCCGCACGGCCGCCGCGCTGAATCGCTGCTTTGACGCCTCCATTAACCTGATCGCCGACGTGAACAAACGCCACGACAACGTTCTCGGCAAGCCGTCGGCTGAATTGGTGGAGAAGATCGCGATGGGCCTTATGGTCAATGCGTGCTGGACACAGAAACCTGCCGAGCTTGAGCACTTCCCGATGAAGGCATTCCAGCTCGTTGACGAGGAAGACGCCAAGTTCAACAGCCAGTCCAACACGCAGCAGCCCGCTGAAGGCGCTGGCGCTCGCCGCGAAGGCGTGCCGTTCAACTGATCACTTTAGGGCACCGCCGCAGGATGAAGAAAAGTGGCCTGTGGTAAACGGAACGTAAGCCGAGGTGTCCGCCATCAAACAGGGCACGTTGTCTCAAAACAGCGTGCCCACCCAATTTCAGAAACCCGAAACGAATCCCGAAATGATCTCCAATCTCTCAGTCACCAATTTCAAGGGTGTGACCGCCAACTACACGTTTGGCACCGGCACGCTCATTCAGGGCCGGAACTTCTCCGGCAAATCCGCCATCGACCAAGCCATACGGCTGCTCGTCATTGGCTACGTCCCTGATTCGGCCAAGACCGCGGCCGGCATCAAGCAGTTCGCCAGCGGCTACCCGATGCAGATCAGCGCCCGCATCGACGCCAACGTCGAGATGCGCACGCCCAGCATCGCATTCGAAAAGCCGAAAGGCACAGTGAAACAAACGGTCGATTGGACCCTTGCAGGAGAACTCGACGAAGCCACCCGCGTGCTGTTCGACCCGAGCATCTTCTTCGATCTCTCCGACGCCGCCCGCATCACCAAGGCCTGCGAGTTGGTTCAGAGCGAAGGTGTGACAGCCGACGACATCGCTCTGGCAATCGCCGGCGTGCTCGGCATCGACACCACCCCGGGCAAGGCTGTCGTTAAGAAAGAGGCCATGTGGCCGCTCTACGAAAGCTGGCTGAATGTCGTGAAGGCTAAGGCCAAGACCATCAGCGACCTGATCAGCGACTCCGACGCGTTCTTCAAAGAAAAGCGTAAGATCGTGAACGCCGAAAAGGCTCGCATGCAGTCCACGGTCGAAGGGGTGGCGGATCTGAACGCAGCCGACGCCAAGGCACTTCCGCCCCGTCATGAGGTCGAAGCCTACCGGGCGCAACTCGACGCCGATTTGATCACACTCCGGAGCCGAATCGCCGCCGCCGAGGCCACGATCGCTCACGCCAACCGCGCCCGTCAGCGCCGCGCCGAGATTGCTCCCATCGCCGCGGCCCTGGCCGAGAAGATCCAGATGGAGGCATTCATTGCACTGGACGTTGCCGCCGCTGAGTCCAAAGTCGAAACCACTTCGGCCACTTACAACGAGAAGCGCGAAGCACGCGAACGCCTTAACCGCCTCGCCTCCGAGGCGAACGCCGCGAAGACTCGCCGTGACCAACTCACCGCCGAAGCGTATAAGTCTGGGCACCTCACGCAGGCCGTTGCTGATGCCGAGGCTGCCATTGACCGCATCGAATCGGAGATCGCCAATTTCAGCCAGAAAATCACCGAGGCCAAAGTCGTGCTTGAAAAAGCGCAGGCCGAAGCCAATGCACCAAAAGCGTTGCAGGCCGAAGCCGAGATTCGCACGGACGACTTCTCCACCGGCGCCGTGGCCGGCACCCATTATCTCGCAACATGCGTAATCTCACTCGGTGAAGGCGGCGCGATAACAATAGAATCCATCGAAGACTGGCGCGGGCTTTCAAAGGAAACGGAGGAATCCGAAGAACAATCCCGCCTCAAGGAATACGAGCTGGCTCAGGCCGTGATCGAAGCCCACGAAGAGGTGCAGGCCCTCGAAGATGCATACCAAGGCCGTCAGTCGGTCCTGAAGAATACCAAGGGCTCGCTCACCACGCTTCAGGCCGCGCTCACACGCGCCACGATGGCCGCTGAGCACTTGGCCACACTGCCCCAAGCTGGAGCCGAGCCTACGGCTGCCGAGCTGGCACAGGCCGAGAAGGATACAAGCGAAGCGTTCCAAGCCGTGTCCGCCGCCAAGGCCAACCTGCAGAACGTGCGCAACGAGCACATGAAGGCGCGTGACGCCCTCACGTCTGCCCGTGCTGCCAGTGATGAACTCGAACGCCTCAACGCCGCTGGTCAGTCGGAGACTCCCGATGCTGACGCGATTGCAGCGCTCAAGAAAGACGTGGAGGCGAAGTCTTCCGACGCGCTAAAGGCCGTTGCCACGCTCGCCGAGATCACCGCTGCCGAGCAGGACCAAAAGCGCATCCAGGAAGCCGCGGCCAAGCGCGAAGCCGTCGAATCCGAATACAAGCTGCTCGGCAAAGTGCTCGATGTGCTGACCCAGAAGAAGACCGAACTCGTTTCCGGCAGCATCGAAACCCCTCTGGCCGTGGCCAACAAACTCGGCGCCGGCATCCTGAAAGGAAAGCTCGTGTTCGAGGAGGGAGAAATCGGGATGCGCGTCGGCGACTCATTCGTGAGCGCCCGCGTGTTTTCCGGCACCGAGACGGCCATCGTGATGATGGGCCTGACTGCCGGCCTCGCCGCAAAGTCGAAGCTGCGCGTGCTGATGCTGGATGAGATCGGACGTCTCGACGTCCAGAACGCACAGAAGCTCATCACCAACCTGTGCGGCATGGTGGACGATGGCGACATTGACCAGTTCATCGTGATCGGCCCCGAGAACCCGGCGCTCGCGAAGTGCCTCGACGTGGAGCAGACGACCGGACGCCTGAATCTGATCAACGTCGGATAATAAGTCCTTGGCGCGGCCATTTCACGGCCGCGCCTCACCCTTTGCAGAGACCCGAACCCGAAATGAAACCAGAACCGACTATCACCTTTCAACAGCTCAACGCCAAGCAACGGCTGGCAGCTGAGCGCATTGCGAGCGGCAAGAACACGATGGTGACCGGCCCCGCCGGCACCGGCAAATCAGCCCTCTTGAATTATCTTCGTGGCGAATACAAAGACCTGCCCGTCACCGCCTCAACCGGCATCGCCGCGCTCAACGTCAACGGCTGCACGCTGCATAGCTGGGCAGGCCTCGGCATCGGCAACAAGACGGCGGACGAGATCGCCGCCGGCATGCTGAAAAAGAAAGGAGCGGTCTGGTATGAGATGCGCAAAGCGAAGCGCCTCGCCATCGACGAAATCTCCATGGTCGATGCCCCAACGCTGGATAAAGTAGATCGCGTTCTCCAACTCGTGCGCGGTGATGCTCGCCCGTTCGGTGGAATTCAGCTGATCGTGTTCGGCGACTTTCTCCAACTCCCGCCCGTCGGCGAGAAAGGCCAAGCCGTGCGGTTCGCGTTCGAGTCCCAGAGCTGGCAACGTGCCGACATCGGTGTGTTCCTGCTCACAGAGGTCATGCGCCAAAAGGACCGCGAGTTCGCCAACATCCTGAGCCGTGTCCGTATCGGTGACACGTGGGAGGATGTCCGCTCGGTGCTGCGTCCTCGAGTAAACGCCGTGGACACCTCGCCGGAGATCACGCCGGTGACACTGGCCACGCACAACGAAATCGCAGACCGGATCAACTCCGACAAACTGGAGGCACTCACCACGCCCGCGGTCACGTGGGAATCGACGGACTGGGCCGATGGTGATTTCAGTCGGGCGAATCTTGAGCGCAACTGCATCGCTCTGAAAACGCTCACGCTGAAGGTCGGCGCACAAGTCATGCTTCTGCGCAACATCGAACCGGAGGAAGGCCTCGTAAACGGCTCGCTGGGCGTGCTGGTCGAAGTGAAGACTGGCCAGTATCAACAGCAGATCCCGGTCGTCGAGTTCGCCAACGGCTGCAAGCGCGAGATCGAAGCGCAGGAATGGTCAATCATGCGCCACCGTGAGGTGCAGGCATCTCGCCGGCAGATCCCGCTGCGTCTCAGCTACGCCATCAGCATCCACAAATCCCAAGGGCTTTCCCTCGATAAGGTGCGCGTGCACCTGAAGAACTGCTTCGCCGATGGTCAGGCCTACGTCGCCATGAGCCGCGCTCGATCGCTGCCCGGCCTCTTCATCGCGGACATCACCGGAAACTCCATCCGCGCCAACCCTGTCGCCCTTGAATTCTACCGCCAACACGCCGCCTAATGTTCCACGACGATCCAATCGGCTCCGCACCTCCTCTTCCTCCAAAGCCAGAAGGCATCATCTCACGACTCAACAAAGCGACTGCTCTCGCAAAACACGCCCGAAGCTTGAGCAAAGAAGTCAATCCTCCGGCTTTGTTCCTTGGTCAAGATGAGTGGAACCAGCTTTGCGCCATCTGTGAAACCTTCAACGTCAACTGGCGCGGCGTGGAGGGGTATGACCCCCTGCGCCCGGATCAAAAACGCGCCCAGTTTAGGGACTTTCCTATCTACCGCGTGGACGCCAAGTCGTTCCTCGCGGCTCTGTAATTTCCATCAATTCAACCAACATCATCATGGCTTCCCTCAACAAAGTAATGCTCATCGGCAATCTCACGCGTGATCCGGAACTCCGGGTAACCCCGAAGGGCACGGCAATCTGCACGTTCGGCCTGGCAGTAAATCGCCAGTTCAAAGACGACACCGGCGCCACCAAAGACGAAACCACCTTCGTGGACATCGAGGCGTGGAATAAACAGGGCGAGACGATCGCCAAATACCTCACGAAGGGAAAGCCGATCTTCATCGAAGGCCGTCTCAAGCTCGATTCTTGGGACGACAAGACGACCGGTCAGAAACGGAGCAAGATGAAGGTCGTGCTGGAGAGCTTCCAGTTCCTCGGTGGCCGCGACGATGGTGCCGGTGGCGGCTCCCGCTCTGCAGGATCCAACGAAGGCGTTGATCAGACTATCGAACGGCACACTCCCCCGTCCCGCGGTAACTCGCGTCCCACGCCGCCTCCGCAGGACAACATCGACGAAGACGTCCCGTTTTGATCGCACCCCACGTTCACCGCAGCTCACCACCCGAAATGAAAACGCATCCCATCCACCTAGGCCAACGCCATCCGGCCAGCATCACGAGCCATGCGAACAGCATGGAGTTCGACCTTCCCCTAGACATCACCACCCAGACCGTCGCCATCCTCGCCAAGCGTGGTGTCGGCAAGACCTACACTGCCGCGGTGCTCACGGAAGAGCTGCTCGATGCTGGCCAGCATGTCGTCGCAATTGATCCCACCGGTGCATGGTGGGGCCTGAAGTCGTCCGAAGACGGTGAGCGGCCAGCCTACGAAGTCGTCGTGTTCGGTGGTGACCATGCCGACATCCCGCTTGAGGAAACCGCCGGCGAGGTCATTGCCCGCACGCTGATCGACAAGCGCGTGTCTGCCGTGATCGACCTGTCGCACTTCAAGAAAGGCCAGTCTCGCCGGTTCCTCGCTGATTTCTTCGAGACGCTCTATCGCCTCAACCGAAACCCTGTGCACCTAGTCTGTGACGAGGCCGACGACTACGCACCACAACGCCCTTTTGGAGACGAGGCTCGAGTCCTTGGCGCAATGGAAGACATCGTGCGCCGCGGTCGAAAGAAGGGCATCGGCTGCACGCTCATCACCCAGCGGCCGGCGGTGCTCAATAAAAACGTTCTCACGCAATGCGAGGTGCTCGTGACGCTCCGGCTGGTTCACCCGAAGGACATCGCTGCCATCCGTGAATGGGTGGAGGTGCATGCGACCGAGGAGCAAGCCGACGTGCTCATCAAGAGCCTGCCAAGTCTGCCGATCGGTGAAGCGTGGTTTTGGTCGCCTGGCTGGCTGGATGTGCTCGCCCGTGTGAAGGTCCGCAAACGAAAGACCTACGACAGCGGCGCCACCCCCAAGCCCGGACAAGTGATCGTCATGCCGAAGCGCCTCGCCGCGGTGGACGTCGCCGCGCTCGGCAAGGAAATCGCCGACACAGTGCAGCGAGTGAAGGCAGATGACCCGAAGGCGCTTCGGCTGCGCATCGCAGAACTAGAGCGAGAGGCATTCCTTAAATCGGTCCCCAAGGAATCTAAGGGATCCGCGATTGAAGCTGCACGCTCAAGTGGCTTTCTGGAAGGACAGCAAACCACGAAGTATTTTTTACAATGGGCACTTGGAGAGGCAATAGACCTAGGTAATTTTGCTCAAAAGCTTAAGGCTCGTGCCGAAGCTGAACTCAGCAAGATCATGGGACCTGTGGATGGTGGACGTGATTATAAGATCACGGTTACAGCACCTAAAATTGACGTCACGCACGTCGAGGAAGTGATAAAGAATACCCGTTTGATAAACACCAAAGCTGCTGGTGAGACTATGCCGAAGGCGGAACGCTCGATCCTTACTGCGCTGGTCCAGTTTGGTCCGTGCACCAAGAACAAGCTGGCTGCGGTCACTGGCTACGCGGTCACGGGTGGAGGCTTCAATAACTCGATCTCCGCGTTGCGCAACAAAGAGTCGGCCCCGTATATCGGTTTTGAAGGCGACAAGATTGCTATAATGAACCGAGGCATTCAGGCTCTCGGTGCCTACGATCCATTGCCGACCGGCGATGCACTACGGCAGCTGTGGCTGAGCCGGCTCGATAAGGCACAACGCTCGATCATGGCAGCTCTGTTCAATGTCTATCCGCACGCGCTGTCCAAGGAAGCTCTGGCAGCCAAAGCTGGCTACGAGGTAACAGGAGGGGGATTCAACAACGCCCTGTCATCGCTCCGAACGCTGGAGCTGATAAACCGAGGGAACGAGATAAAGGCCAGCGACGATCTGTTCCAGTGAACGGCATCGGACGGGACGAGGCGCAGGGGATTATTCCTCTGCGCCTTTTTATTTCTCTTTACTTTAATGCATCGTTCGGATTGTTTGATGTCCGTCAGACACCCGAACCCGAAACGAATCCCGAAATGATCCCCGCTTCATCTCCTCTTACCTTTGGCACCTACGCCGACGGCGCACCGAATGCCATTTTCGACCAGCTGAACCGTGTGGTTTGCAGCTTCCCTACTGACCGCACTACGGACACGCGCAAAGGCTCGCCATCCAATCCCGAGACAGCGCTCGCGAATGCCCGGCTGTTCATCGCCGCTCAGGAGCTGTTAGACCATCTCCGAATTCTCGCCGCAGAAGACAGCCAGTGCGCCCCGGACTGGGTGAAAAAAAAGAAGGCCGCCCGCGCTGCCATCGTCAAAGCGGAGGGACGCCTGTGAACCCCTTCAAAGGCAATACCCTCACGTTGCGACAGAAGGTCTCCGTCTGCACCGCCGGCGTCTCACTCGCAATCATCTACATGGCCACGGCCATGCTCCTGCCATGAATCCTGATCAACTCGCCGTCGTCACCTCGCCAGCGCCGTGGAACATCGTGCTGGCTGGGCCTGGGTCCGGCAAAAGCCGCGTCATCGTCGAACGGGCGAAGGCACTCAAAGAGTCCGGTGTAAACCCGGCGGACATGGCGTTCGTCACGTTCACCAACATCGGCGCCAAGGTCATGCGCCGTCGTCTCGCCGAGGCCGTTGGCCATGTCGGATACGTCGGCACGCTCCACGGCATGATGATGCAGCTGCTTCGTCGTGACGATCCGCGTTGGGTGCTGATCGGCGAAGACGACGCTGCCGAGTTCCTTGCGCGTCACGCCAAGGTGATGGGCTACAAAGGCACCGATGCCGAACTGCAGGCCGCACGATCGCTCGATGAGTTTTCGGATTTTATGAGCCCGGCACTGCGAGCCGTGAGAGCCTACCGACTTTTCATGCGATCGGAGAAGATGCTGGACTTCGACATGGTCCTTCGCGAGGGCCTGCGTTGCATCGAAAGCCTGCGCTTTGAGAACCCGTGGACGCACTGGTTCGTTGACGAGTTTCAGGACTCCGGCCCGGAGGACGCCAAGATCTACCTCTCTGCCAATCCTACGCAGCTGCTGGTGGTCGGAGATCCTGACCAGTGCCAACCAGCTGGCACGATGGTGCGCTTGGCTGACGGAGTTTCGGAGAAGCCTATAGAAGATTTGCGAGTGGGAGAACAGATCACTACATACGCTAGACGCGAGAAGACCTTTCTGAAGTGCGGTGTCGTGAGGGCAGTCAGCCGAAGAAGCTACTCCGGAAGCATGATCACAGTCACCGCCGCTGGTAAATCTACCGACTGCACTCCAAACCACCGATGGTTAATAAAATGGCTTTCGGGCAAGGGTAGAAATGTTGATACGTGGTGCACTTATATCATGCGGAAGGGTGATCACTTCCGCGTTGGGAAAACCATGTTTTTTCGTTCGGACGGTAGCTCGGTAAAAGCGGTGATTGGCCTTGGGCTCCGCATGAGACAAGAGGGCGCTGATAGTGCGTGGGTGCTGAAAACACATGAGACAGAAGCCGAGGCCACAGCGCACGAACAGATTGTAGCAGCTAATTTTGGTTTGCCTGAAGCGTGCTTCAAGGCGGCCAAAAACTGCCGTCATTTCACCCAATCGGTAATAGACTCAATATTCGCCAACATCCACGACCAAAAGGCCCGTGCACGGCTCTGCTTGGAGGCACATGGTCGCCTTCTGGAGTTCCCGCTTTTCGATAAGGATGAACCAAGAACGCGGCGCACAGTTCAGGAAATTCGCGCCTGCAATCTCATCGATGGCGTGATGCACGTTCCAATATGCCCAGACCGGCTTGACCGAAACAACCGAGGTGGAGCATGGGCACCGATCACAGTGACTTCTCGCCAATACTCCGGCTACGTTTGGTCACTAGACATCGCGAAATATCACAAATACGTCGCGAACGGCATTGGCACCTGCAACAGCATCTTTGGCTTCCGCGGCGCCCGGCCGGCCAACGTCACCGACTACTGGAACGACAAGCGCTTCGCTCGCCACGTCATGGGCCTGAATTACCGGTGCGCCTCGCGCATCTGCGACGTCGCCAATTCGGTGATCGCGGCAAACGCGGGCCGTATCGCCAAGGACACCATCTCGGCGGTAGAGCTCGAGGGTGAGGTCAATTCGCAGGCATGCCCGACCGATGCGGCAGAACGGATGGAAGTGGTTAGCCTCGCAAAGCAACGCATCGCCGGCGGCGTTGCTCCGCATGAAGTTGCCGTGCTCTGCCGGACAAACCGGCTGGCCAACGAGCTTCGCGACGCGGTGCGCGAAGCCGGTGTGCCGGTCGCCGACGTCGAGCCTGAGCGCAAGCCGAAGGACTGGCCGTTGCTCCTTCAGATGCTATCGCTCATTGCTACCCCGTCCAGCTGGGCCATGGCTCGCCTATTTGCCCGTCTTCAAGCCAAACACCTCAAAGAAGACCAAGCGGTGGCCGAGCACTTTGTCATGTGCCAGAGAGACCAAGGCCACCACCCCACTGCGCAGTGGTCGTTCCCTTCGCCGGGAGTGATCCTGTCGCTCAATGCCGACCTATCGCGCTACGGCATAAGCAAGGCCAGCCACGCGCTGATGGCTGAGCGAATTCGGCTCTACCGGCCAGATTCCATCGAGGAGCTGATCGCCGCGCTGCGCGAGTCGCCCGAAACCAAGTCCACGCGTGGAGTCAACGTGCTCACTGTGCATGCCGCCAAGGGTGAGGAATGGGATGCGGTGATCGTGGCCGGGACTGAGATGTTTCACAGTGCCGACGCGGCTGGTTTCAATGAGGAGCGCCGTCTTCTGTTCGTGGCCATAACGCGAGCCCGCAAATACCTGAACCTCACATCAGCAAGTGAGCGCAGGATCAGCCTGCCTAATGGCCAAATCATAATGAGACAGGCACCGACGGAGACTATCTGTATTCCTGAGATTTGTAAAAACCCGTAGAGATTTGTTAAAAATCGGGTTTGTTCGGCTAGTAAAAAGCAATAAATGCGCAGTAGGATTGTCGTCTATTCACGTTAATACGTGGCATGACGATGATTGTGTCTTTTGTAAAAAAACCTACCCCTACAACCATACCGGCCACTTAATGAGCCGGACGGGCAGGCATTCGTTTGATCGAATCGACGACCTGGGGCCACAAACTGCATTCTTGGCCCGTGGCGAATGCACCGTCGGCGTTGTTGTTCGACTACTTGGAAAGTCAGCGAGCAAAAGTGAAAAGGAAAAGCTGCTCTCAGAAGATGAGTGGATAGATGCTGCACACCTGATCCACATGGCGCCATCCATGCGCGAGGCGTTAAAAAAAGCTGTGTTCTTTGCCGAGGTAGAAGCGGCCAATGTTGACCAGACACCAGCTGAACGCGACCGGTGGTTGGAAATAAAAAGCATTCTTCAGCAGCCATTTGAAAGTAAAAAGGCCATAACTTGACCGATAAAAATTTAGTATTTTATCAATGGATACAGGGAATTTGCAGGAGATTTTAGCTAAAAAAAGATTCAGATGACTGCGGAAAAAACAGTTATGAAAATCAGGTAAAAGTATTATTGCATTTAGATTTCGGACTAATACTGCTTGCCACCGTTAGGCACCCACAGGGGTTTTCCCCGATACCCGAACCCGAAACGAACCCGATCCGAAATGACCCGAATACTATCCCGCCGTAAGCTTATTAAAAAGCGCCTCACAGAAAAAAAAGTCGGTCCTGATGACTTGATTTTTGGTGAAAAGAAAATTGCCAAAGCCTGCGGAGTAGGCCGCTGGACTATCACCGCAATCCGTGCCGCATCACGCGGCCAACCTGACTGCCCATGGTCTGGTCGATTCACCACGGTGCGCCGCATCCAAGACTGGATCTTCAACCACCCTGAATTTCGCGCTTACAAAGTTCTGCGTAAGCCCAAAGCCACGGCCGGCGCCGTGACCGAATCCAAAGTTGCCTGAGCCCATGATTCACCATGGCTACTCAAACCTTGGAGCCTGCCCAAATGGAGCAGCTCGCCACGATGGTGGCCGACAAAGTTCTCGCAGGCCTGAAGCCCAGTTCGGAGCCCAAGCGCCTGCAGCGTCTCACGATCGCGCAGTTCGCGTTCTGCGCTCAACGCAGCCACGAGCACATCCGGCGAAAGATTCGCGCACGCATCATTCCCAAAACGATGTTCGAGGGTCCGCCCTACCTACTCGACCCGAAGGCACTCGCGCTCTTCGGCGTCAGTCTCGAAGTGGCGTTGGCACGTCTCGCGCTCTTCACACCGGCACCAGCACCGCGCCCTGCCGGATCAACTCCACCGTCTCAGGCGTAATCGTCTGATACAATTTACCCTGCGCCTCAGTCGCGTTCCCCTTGTAATGCTCGTATAGTTCATCTTGGTCACGATGACACAGAATGTAAGCAGTCTTCCCCCCGTCTTTATGCGCCGCAACATGGTAGGTTGCGAAGCCATGACGGAGGCAGTTCTGCGGATGGGGAACACGGGCGACCGTGAAAAGCTCGCTCTTCAGACTCAGGTATTGGCGCGGCGTCAGGTCCCAGCATTCGTCGGGCGTGATGTCCACCCACGACCATACGTTTTCGGGCAGTCCATCGATGTAATGTCGGCGCTTGGTCTTCAGCTTTTTTTTGGGAAGCGTTACGCCTTTATCCTCTCGGTTGATGTCCTCTTTGGCCAGGCGGCAACCGGACGCGAACCGAAGGCCAATGAATGCTTCCATGGCCAGTCGTCCTATCGCCGGGAGAAACTTCTTCACGCCGTTCGCGTCGACGTAGTTCAGTGCCGTCCAGAAAAGCTGGGCCGTCTGGGCTACGCTGATGATCTTCACCTCGCCGATGCCGTCGCTCCGATTCTTGATGCGGGCCGCGGGATTGTCGCGAATGACCGGACGTTCTTGGTTAAGGAAGTAGGAGTAAAAGGCGCGGACGTGCTTCTTGTAGTTGTCGAAGGTGTCGTCGCTCTGCACCTCGTCGAAGTCATCGATCCACGTGACGATGTCGGCGGTGGTCACCTTATCGAGCGTCAGGTCACCAAATTGATCAACGAACCGCTCTCCGATTTTCTGCTCAAGGTGACGGTAATATCCTCCGCTGATCTTTTCCTTCTTCAGCAGAACAGCGGCCTGAGCGACGTAGATCTTTGCGGCGGCCTCGACCGTGAGGCTGCACGTAACCGCGCCGGTTTCGATTTGGCGGCTCTTCCAGCCTGCGACCACATCCTGCCATGGAGTGTTACCAATGGCCTGCTTGAAGGCGCGGTATTCCTCCATCTCGGCGCGGCTGACACTGGCGACGACCATGCGGCTGCGGCGAGCATCGCGAAGCTCGGCAGCTTTGGTTTCGCGAGCCTCGGTAGTGGGGAAGAAAAGCGTCTTCACCTTCCGAACCATCTTCTGCTGCTTGTCACTCCAGACCTTTTCAGGCCACTGAACCCCGTAGGGATTTTCCCGGCCGACGCGCTCAGGCAAGAGGCGGACACCACGAATGGACCCTTGGTTCGCATTCGGTCCGGTTCTTGGTTCGCGTTTGGTTGGCATAAGGCAGTTGAAACCAGTGAAGTTGCGTTGCGTCCAGTCGCATCGCTTACCTCTGAAAAGAAGAAACCCACCCCTTTCGGGGTGGGTGCTTTGTCCAAATTGGTGGACCCTAGCGGGGTCGAACCGCTGACCTCCTGCATGCCATGCAGGCGCTCTACCAACTGAGCTAAGAGCCCGTAACTGACGGGA
>Ga0307408_100000099_pt1 | contig 95526 bp, 76 predicted proteins | sample 322Cmetagenome_FD_202116 | JGI IMG/M metagenome (GOLD analysis project Ga0307408, IMG submission 202116) | Maize rhizosphere microbial communities from greenhouse at UC Davis, California, United States - 322HYB-C-3 | ecosystem: Host-associated > Plants > Roots > Rhizosphere > Soil | place... | reverse complement strand
TTCACGGCAACCAACGGCGGCCTGCGCACGGCCAAGGCCGGCGAGGCGCTGCGCGGCTTCGCCGTGGCCGGCGCGGACCGCCGCTTCGTGCCCGCCACGGCGCGCATCGAGGGCGACGTCGTCGTGCTCAGCAGCCCGCAGGTGGCCGCGCCGGTGGCAGCACGCTATGGCTGGGTGGACAACCCGAGCGAGTCCAACCTCGTCGGCGGCGACGGCCTGCCCTCCTCACCCACGCGCAGCGACGACTGGCCGCTGCCGTCCAAGGACAGGAAGTACCCGGACTGAGCTACCCGCTGGCCCGGCCTCGGCGACCCGGCAGGGCCGTCGTGGGCCGGGTCGAAGACCGCCGTGGTTTCCCCTGTCCCTGAAGGCTCACCACTGCATATGATTGCGCTAACACCAACCAGTGTGGCGCCATGATCCGCAACCCCGTGCTGCCGGGTTTCAACCCCGATCCCTCGTTCTGCCGCGTCGGCGACGACTTCTACATCGCGACGTCCACCTTCGAGTGGTATCCGGGTGTGCAGATCCACCACTCGCGCGACCTCGTCAACTGGACGCTGGTGACGCGGCCGCTGACGCGCCGCAGCCAGCTCGACATGCGCGGCAACCCCGACTCCTGCGGCATCTGGGCGCCCTGCCTGTCCCATGCCGACGGGCTGTTCTGGCTGGTCTACACGGACGTGAAGCGCTTCGAGGGCAACTTCAAGGACGCGCACAACTACATCGTCACGGCGCCGGCCATCGAGGGCCCGTGGAGCGACCCGGTCTACGTGAACTCCTCGGGCTTCGACCCCTCGCTGTTCCACGACGACGACGGCCGCAAGTGGTTCATGAACATGCTGTGGAACCACCGCACGAACTCCATCGGCGGCGCGCCCAAGGTGCCGGCCTTCGACGGCATCGTGCTGCAGCAATGGGACGCGCAACAACGCAAGCTGGTGGGGCCGGTCACCAACATCTACAAGGGCACACAGCTCGGCCTCGTCGAAGGGCCGCACCTGTTCAAGCGCCAGGGCTGCTACTACCTCATCACGGCCGAAGGCGGTACGGGCTATGGCCATGCGGTGACGATGGCGCGTTCACGCCACCTGCTGGGCCCTTACGAGAACCACCCCAAGCTGCACCTGCTCACCAGCCGCGACGCGCCGGACGCGCCGCTGCAGCGGGCGGGGCATGGGCAGGTCGTCGAGCTGGCCGATGGCAGCACCTACGTCGCCCATCTGTGCACGCGCCCGTTGCCGGGCACGCGGCGTTCGCCGCTGGGCCGAGAGACTGCTATCCAGCGCTGCGAATGGCGCGACGACGGCTGGCTCTACCTCGCGCACGGCGGGCAGACGCCGGCGGTCGACGTGCCCTCGCCTTTCGACGTGCAGCCCAGGCCGCGCGAGGCCGTGCGGCGCAGCTTTGCCGGCCTGACGGCCCTGCCTCCGGAATTCCAGTGGCTGCGCACGCCGGAACCCGACCGCCTGTTCACGCTGACCGGCGAGGCGCTGCGCCTGACCGGCCGCGAGTCCTTGGGCAGCTGGTTCGAGCAGAGCCTGGTGGCGCGCCGCCAGGAAGACTGGGCCTTCCGCGCCGAGACCACGCTGCGCTTCTCACCCGAGCACTACCAGCAGGCGGCGGGCCTAACCCACTACTACAACCGCCACAAGTTCCACACGCTGGTCGTGACCTGGCACGAGACGCTGGGCCGCGTGCTGAGCATCCTGTCCTGCCCCGGCGACTTCCCCGACAACCGCGTGCAATTCCCGCTGACGGAGACGGTCCAGTTGCCAGCCGACGGCGCTGTGAGCCTGGCCGCACAGGTGCACGGCGCGACGCTGCAGTTCCAGGCCGACTGGGGCAAGGGCTGGCGCCATGTGGGACCGGTGCTGGATGCCAGCGTCATCTCCGACGAAGGCGGCCGCGGCGAGCATGCGTCGTTCACGGGGGCGTTCGTGGGCATGGTGGCGTTCGATACCAGTGGCGGCGCAAGGGCGGCGGAGTTCGGGCGGTTCGACTATCTGCCGGGCCAGATCGGCTCGTCGTAGGGACCGCCTGGCAGCGGTTCGCTGCTATCCGCGCGACGACCTCGCCTGCTCGTGCTCAGGCAGCGCGGCGGGCACAAGGGCTGGCGCTGCCGCGATCACCTGTGTGAGCTGCGCGGCGGGCATCGGCCGGCCGTGCAGGAAGCCCTGCACCGCATCGCAACCGAGAGGCCGGATCGCGGCGAACTGCTCCTCGGTCTCGACGCCTTCGACCGTCGTGCACATGTTCAGGCCCTGCGCGAGCGTGGCGACACCGCGGATGATGGCGCGCAGGTCGGGCCGCTCGGGCGCATCGCGCACGAAGGAGCGGTCGATCTTCAGGTGGTCGAACGGGAAGCTGCGCAAATGACTGAGCGAGGAATAGCCCGTGCCGAAGTCGTCCATCGCGACGCGCACGCCCTTGTCGCGCAGCGCATGCAGCGAAGCCAGCACGACGGTGGCGTCCTCCAGCATCGTCGACTCGGTGATCTCGAGTTCTAGCCGGCGCGCCGGCAAGCCGCTGGTGGCAAGCGCCTGGGCGACGTCGGCCGAGGCATCGCCACGCAGCAGTTGCACGGCCGACAGGTTCACCGCCACCACGACATGGTTCGGCCAGGCGAGCGCGTCGCGGCAGGCCTGCTGCAGCACCCACTGGCCGATCGGCACGATCAGCCCCGTCTCCTCGGCAAGCGGGATGAAGTCGGCCGGCGAAACCGTGCCGCGGCGCGGGTGGTGCCAGCGCAGCAACCCCTCGGCGCCGACCACGCCGCCGTGCGACAGCGAAAAGCGTGGCTGGTAGGCGATGGCCAGCTCGCCCTGCGCGATGGCCTGGCGCAGGTCGTTCTCGAGGCCGCGACGCGCATCGATGCGCTGGTTCATCGCCGGCTCGAAGAAGCGCTGCCTGCTGCGCCCGTCGGACTTGGCGCCGTACAGGGCGAGGTCGGCGTGGCGCTGCAGCGTTTCGGGATCGTCGCCGTCGTGCGGCGCCAGCGCGATGCCGACGCTGGTGCCGATATGCACCACATGACCCTCCACCGAGAACGGCTGCGACAGCCCATCGATGATGCGCCGGGCGAGACCTTCCGCGCCGGCGGGCTGGATTGCGTTGCGCTGCACCACCGCGAACTCGTCGCCGCCCATGCGAGCCACGACGTCGGTCTCGCGCACGCAGTCGCGCAGGCGCTGCGCCACCTGGCGCAGCAGCGCGTCGCCGGCCGCATGGCCGTAGGTGTCGTTCACCGGCTTGAAGCGATCCAGGTCGAGGCACAGCAGGGCGAGTGACTCGCCGCGGCGGTTCGCGGCCAGCGCGCGCTCGACTTCCTCGCGCAGCACGCCGCGGTTGGGCAGGCCGGTGAGCAGGTCGTGGCGGGCCAGGAAGGCGATGCGCTCGGCGGCCTCGCGCTGCTCGGTCACATCCTCGTGCAGCGCGACGCAGGATCCGTCGGCCCGCCGGGAGACGACGATCTCGATGAGCCGGCCGTCGTCGAGCTCCCACTCACGCCAGCGCGTGCCCTCGCTGCCCGGCGCCGGCTTGGGCTGCCCACGGCTCGCTGACGTTTCGCGCCCCGGCGTCGCCTCCATGATCTGGCGAAACGTCGCACCAGGCTTCACCACGTCAGGCGGCAACTGCCAGATCTTGCGGTAGTGAGCGTTGGCGAGCACCAGTCGGTCGTCACCGTCGAAGGCGCACAGGCCGTGTGGCATGCGCTCGAGAGCGTCGCGCAGCAGCTCGAGCTCGCTCTCCAAGCGCGCGTGGCGCCTACGAAGGTCGGCGAGCTCGGCAGCCACGCCGCCGTCCGCCCCGCTTGTGCCCATCGGAATGCTCAGCTTCGGTCTGCCTTGGCGGCCGCCCGCGCTGTGGTGGAGTCCCTTGATCGGCATGGCGGACCTTTCGGCGGATTCGGACCGGGGCCGCTTCGGCTCGTGGCGCTGCGCCGACGCCCTCGATCGCGGCGTACACCCGCGCCCAGCTTGGCCGCTTGCATGCGCCCGAGCCAGCGCGTCATGCCAAGGATAGCGCCGGAGGTCGGACAACGGGTGGCCCCTTCAGCGGGCCACCACGCAGCTCAGCGGCTGCGCAGCGTCACTTCAGCGGGCAGCAGCCCATCGGACTCTGCGCGCAGCGTGATGGTGCCCGGCTCGCCGCGGCGGGCGCGCACGATGGCCAGCGCCTGGCCGCTGAAGGCCTTGCGCGTGGCGGACGGGAAGGGCTCGAAGCTGGTCGCGTCGCCGTTGTCGGTGGCGACGATGTCGGCCGGGCCACTGACGCTGAAGCGGATGCGCGAGTCGGCGCGCGGTGACGTGCGGCCTTGCGCATCGGTGACGCGCAGCGTGACGAAGCTGAGGTCGCGGCCATCGGCGGCGATGTCGGCGCGGTCGGCCTCCAGCGCGAGCTTCGCGGCGGCGCCAGCGGTCGACACCGTCGTCGTCGCCCAGGGCTGGCCGTTGCGCGTGGCGACGAGCTTCAGCTCGCCGGGTTCGTAGACGACATCGTCCCAGCGCAGCCGGTATTCAAACGCGCCCTTCCTGCGCTTGCCCAGCGACCGGCCGTTCAGGAACAGCTCGGCCTCGTCGCCACTCGTGAAGGCATGCACCGGCGTGACCTGCCCCGTGCGCTCCGGCCAAGTCCAGTGCGGCAGCAGATGGGCCATGGGCAACTCGGGTCGCCAGCGCGACTGGTAGAGCCAGAAGCGGTCCTTGGGGAAGCCGGCCAGGTCGACGATGCCCGAGTAGGAGCTGCGCGCCGCGTAATAGGGCGTGGGCTCGCCGAGGTAGTCGAAGCCGGTCCAGACGAACTCGCCGGCGACGTAGGGGTGGCGGTCCAGCGCGGCGAAGACCTTGTCGGCCGACGAGCCGAAGTCCACCGCGTAGAGCTCGTAGCCGCTGACCTGCTTGGCCACCGAGTCGCCGCCGCGGCCGTCGCGCGTGATGGAGCTGTTGGCCGGCGTCACCGGAAAGAGATAGACGCCGCGGCTGCTGAAGGCCGACGCCGTCTCGGTGCTGAGGATGAGCTTGCCGGGGAACTTCGCGTGGAAGAGCGGGTATTGCGGCGGCGTGCGGATGCGGTCGGTGCCTTCGAACTCGGGGTCCTGGCGGATGCCCTCGCCCTGGTAGTTCAGGCCGATGACGTCGACCTCGGCGGGCAGCGGCATGTCGGACTTGGCGAAGTTCATCGCCGTCGTCGTCGGCCGCGTCGGGTCTTCCTCGCGGGCGATCTGCTGCAGGCGGCGCGCGACGGCCGCGCCCTCGGCACCCGTGTACTGCTCGCCCACCTCGTTGCCGATGCTCCACATGAAGACGGACGGATGGTTGCGGTCGCGGCGCAACATGGCGCGCAGGTCGGGCTCGTGCCAGTCGGGGAAGACGAGATGGAAGTCCAGCGGCGTCTTCTTGCGCTCCCACGAATCGAAGATCTCGCCCATGACCAGCAGGCCCATGCGGTCGCACAGCTCCAGCAGCTCGGGCGCCGGCGGGTTGTGGCTCATGCGGATGGCGTTGGCACCCATGGCCTGCAGGATCTCCAGCTGGCGCTCGGCGGCGCGCAGGTTGAAGGCGGCGCCGAGGGCGCCCAGGTCGTGGTGGTTGTTGACGCCCTGGATGCGCACCGGCTGGCCGTTGACATGCAGGCCGGTGTCGGCATCGAAGCGCAGCGAGCGGATGCCGAAGCGGGTCTCGTAGCGGTCGACGACGCGGCCGCCGCGGCTGATCTGCGTGACGGCGAGATAGCGGTGCGGTTGCTGCTGCGGGCGCGGGCCCCACAGGCGCGGCTTGGCGATGGTGGTGGCGCCCTCCACCACCCTCTGGCCGCCAGCCGGCACGGCGACGCCCCTGCGGGCCAGCCGCGCGACGGCCTTGCCCATCGCGCGGCCGTCGGCGTCCAGCGCGAAGACCTCGGTGGCCACGTCGATGCGGGCCGGTGCGGTGCCGTCGTTGTCCACCGTCACGTCAAGCGCCACCACCGCCTTCTCGGCAGAGACCTCCGGCGTGCGGACCTGCGTCCCCCACTGGCCGACGTGCAAGGCGTCGGTCTTGCTGAGCCAAACCTGTCTATACAGGCCCGCCCCCGGATACCAGCGCGCCGATTCGGGCGGGTTGTCCAGGCGGATGACGAGCTGGTTGGTGCCACCGGGCTGGGCCCAGGGCGTCAGGTTCAGCCGGAAGCTGTTGTAGCCATAGGGCCAGCCGCCGACGAGCTTGCCGTTGAGCCAGACCGTCGCGTACGACATCGCGCCGTCCACGTCCAGGAACAACGAGCGGCCGCGGTCGGTGGCGGGGATGTCCAGCTTCTTGCGATACCAGACCGGCCCCCAGGTCTGCAGCCGGCCCATGCCGCCGTAGGGACCTTCTTCGAGGAATGGCCCCTCGATGGCCCAGTCGTGCGGCAGCGTCACCGAACGCCAACCGCTGTCGTCGAAGCCCGGCTGCACGAAGCTCACGTCGCTGCCGGGGTGGCCGTCGGGCCGCTTGTGACGCCGGGCCGGGTCCTTGATGAAGGCATTGCCGCTGGGCAGCACCCAGGGCTTGAGCACGCCGTCGCGCGTGCGCAGCACCTCGGCGGCCTCGGGCCGCGCATCGGCCACCTTGCCGTCGGCCGACTGGCGCACCTCGGGCCTCACGTCGTACATCAGCGCGGCCGTCGCGCCGGCCGGGTCGCCACGCTGGAAGCGCCAGCCGCTGTCCAGCGCGATGCGTTCGCGCGGCGCCAGGCGCTCATGGGTAAGGTTCGGTGTCAGCCGTTGGGCGACGGCGGGCAGGGCCGCGAACAGCAAGGCGAGGCCTGCGGCGCCGGCAAGGCGCCACGTCGTGCGGGGCATCGGGGAGTCTCCGGAGCGATTGGTGGTAACGATCGCAATGCTGTCGTTCAACAACTCAGAACGCCTCGGTGAAAACACCATGAAAACAGCCGCCGCCACTCCTTACGATAGCGCTACCAATCATGTTGGAGACCCGATGGGCTCGACGACGCCCAACGCCCTTGGACTCCCGGCAGAGTCGCGGGCCCGACTGCACGACGTGGCGCGCGAAGCCGGCGTCAGCCTGGCCACCGTCGACCGCGCGATGAATCGGCGCCCCGGCGTCAGCACGCGCACGCTGCTGAAGGTACAGCAGGCCGTGCAGAAGCTGGCGAAGCGCCCAGGCGCCGAACCGATGCCGCGCAGCGATGCACGGCTGCTGTGCTTCCTGCTGCCGGCGGGCGAGAACGGCTTTGTCGCCGAGCTGCGCGACGAGCTGCACGCGCTGGCGCACTGGCTGGGCGAGCAGCACGCGCGCGTCGAGATCCGCACGACCGACGCCTTCGCACCCGCCGCGGCGGCCGCGGCCGTGCGGCGGCTGCGCGGCCAGTACGACGCCGTCGTGCTGATGCTGCAGGACCACGCGCTGGTGCGCGACGCCGTCGAGCGCATGGCGGCGGACGGCACCTGCGTGCTGACGCTGGTGTCCGACATCGAGGCGCGCAACCGGAATCATTTCGTCGGCATCGACAACCTGGCCGCCGGCCGCACGGCGGGCTCGCTGATGGGCCGCTTCGTTGGCGCGGGCACCGGGTGCATCGGCATCGTCATGGGCTCGCCGGGCCTGCGCGACCACGCGGCGCGGCTGGCCGGCTTCAGGCAGTTGATGGCCGCCGAGCATCCGCAGCTGCGGCTGCTGGAACCGGTGGAGAGCCGCGACCTCGATGACCACACCGGACCGCTGGTGCGGGATCTGCTCGCCCGGCACGACGACCTCGTCGGCCTCTACACCATTGGCGCCGGCAATGCCGGTGCGCATGACGCGCTGCGGGCCGCGGGCGGCGCGGGGCGCGTGGCCTGGGTCTGCCATGAACTGACGGCCCACACCCGCGCCGCGCTGCTGGACGGCAGCGCCAGCGCCGTCATTGGCCAGAACGCGCGGCTGGAGGCGCGCGCCGCCTGCCGGCTGGCGCTTGCGAGCCTGGCGCGCCAGCGCCTGCGGGCCGAGGACGAACGCATCCGCATCGAGATCTACCTGAAGGACAACCTGCCTTGAAGCGCCTATTCCTGTCGCTGGCCATCGGCCTCGCCTTCCCTTGTGCTCACTCGTGGCAGGCCGACAACGGCGACGGCAGCTACGTCAACCCGCCGCTGTACGCCGACTATCCCGACCCCGACGTGATCCGCGTCGGCGACGACTTCTACTTCGCGACCACGACCTTCGCCAACTCGCCGGGCCTGCGCATCCTGCACTCGCGCGACCTCGTCAACTGGCGCATCGCCGGCCATGTGCTGCCGCGACTGGACGGCGGCAAGGCCTTCGACCTGGACGGCGGCAACGTCTACCGCCGCGGCGTGTTCGCGCCCAGCCTGCGCTTCCACAACGGCGAGTTCCTCATCGCCTTCACGATGGTGGGCCAGAACACGCGCATCTGCCGCGCTGCGCAGGTCGCCGGGCCGTGGCGCTGCCATTCGCTGGACCGCGCCGCCTTCGACCCGGCCCTCTTCTTCGACCGCGACGGCAGCGCCTACATCGCGACGTCCATCGGCAGCGACGGCACCATCACGCTGCTGTCGCTGAACGACGACCTGACGCGCGTGCTCGATGCGCGCAAGGTGCACTACATCCCCGGCGCCGAGGGCTCCAAGCTGGTCCGCCGCGGCGACTGGGTCTACCTGTTCAATGCCATCCCGCGCCGGCTGGCGATGACGATCTCGCGCGCCAAGGCGCTGACCGGGCCTTGGGAAACCATCAACGCCATCGACTCGGCGACCAGCGGCGGCCACCAGGGTGCCATCGTCGACCTGGCCGACGGGCGCTGGTGGGGCTTCGTCATGCAGGACAGGCCCGCCATCGGGCGCATCACCAACTTCAGCCCCGTCTTCTGGCAGGACGACTGGCCCGTGTGGGGCACGCCGGAGGCGCCGGGCCGCGTGCCGGCCACCGCGCGCAAGCCGGTGCAGGGGCAGCCGCCGCAGCAGCCCGCCACGTCGGACGAGTTCGACGCGCCGCAGCTCGGCCTGCAATGGGCCTGGAACCACAACCCGGATGACACGCTCTGGTCGCTCACCGAGCGCCCCGGTTTCCTGCGCCTGAAGACCACGCGCTCGAGCGGCTTCTGGACCGCGCGCAACACGCTGACGCAGAAGGGCCAGGGGCCGTACAGCCGCGTCGAGGCCAGGCTCGGCCTCGCCGGCCTGCAGCCCGGCGACCGCTGCGGGCTGGGCACGCTCGGCAAGGTCAACGCCGGCCTCGCCGCCGTGCGGGGCGATGACGGCGCGCTGGCCCTGGAGCGCCACACGGTCATCGACAACGGCGACAGGCAGGCGGCCACCGTGTTGCCCGGCCCGCGCACCGAACTGGCGGGCAGCGATGTCGTGCTGCGGCTGGAGATGGATTTCGACCGCGCGCGCGGCAAGCTGTCGTGGCAGTCGCCCGCCGGCTGGCAGGCGCTCGGCGATGAGTTCGAACTGATCTACGACTGGCGCACCGGCACCTTCCAGGGCCCGCAGGCCGCCCTCTTCTGCTTCAACACGGCCGGCAGCGGCAAGGCGGGCCACGTCGACGTGGACTGGTTCCACTTCAGCGACAGGCGACCCTGAACCACAAAAAAGGCCGGCGCTTGCGCAGCCGGCCTCAACGCCCGAAGGCTTGCAGGAGACGCCGGCCCGCAGGCCGGCACTTACACCATCAACCCTGGTCAGAACGCGAGACGTCCGGACAGCGTGTAGCTGCGGCCGGGCTTGTACTCGTCGAACACGGCGTTCGGGAACTGCACATAGGTCTTGCTGATCGCGTTGTTGGCGTTCCAGACGCTCAGATTGATGCTGGTGTCGTAGGCGAAGCCGAAGGCCTGCTTCAGGTTCAGGCCGGCCGACAGGTCCCACTGCGTGCGCGCCGTCGTCCACATATAGGTGGCCGGCGAGCTCAGGCCCACGCTGGCATTGACGATGGTGGCGGCCGAGTACTGGCGCGAGGCACGGAAGCTCAGGCCATTGCGCTCGTAGTAGACGGTCAGGTTGCTGGTGCGCGGCGGCACCCCGGCCACGGGCAGGGCATTGGGCAGTTCGTCGGTCTGCTTGTTGTAGGTGTAGTTGGCCGTGAAGCCGAAGCCCTTGACCGGCAGCATGTCCAGCGGCTGCTGCCAGGTCAGCTCGACGCCGCGCACCTTGAGCTTGGTGTCGATGTTGTAGGGCTCGGTGATCTCGACGATCTTCTTGTCGCGGCCACCGGCGGCGTCGACGGCGATCTGCTGCGCATTCGTCAGGCCGACGGTGCCGTAGATCGCGTCCAGTTGGGCCAGCGTGTAGTTGACGATGCGGTTGGCCGGGCGGCCCACCAGGTCCTTGGCGAAGGCGCTGGCAGACACATAGGCCTCGCGGGTCATGTAGTACTCGAGCGCCAGGTCGAGGTTGTTCGACTTGAAGGGCTTGAGGTTGGGGTTGGTCACATTGCCCTGGCTGGCGCCCTGGTCGCCGATGCTGACGCGGGACTGCTTCAGGTCGGCCGGGTTGGCGCGGGTGATGGACTTGGAGCCCGAGGCACGCGCGATCAGGTTGGGCATCAGGTTGTAGGCCAGTGTGAACGACGGCAGCGAATTGGAGTAGCTGACCGTCTCGTAGCTCCACACGCCGATGTTGTCGTACAGGCCGCCGTTGGCCTGGCCCGTGTTGCGCGGATCGGCCTGCGACACGATGTCGCCGATGGTCTGCTGCGTCTCGGCATAGCGCCAGCCGAGGTTGTAGCGCAGCGTGCGGCCGAAGACCGGCAGGCGGCCATCGGTCTCGACGTAGAAGCCGGTCACGTTCTCGCGCAGATAGCCACCGGCACCGCTGTTGAAGCCCTTGTAGATGTTGTCGCGGAAGTATTGGTAGTCGGTGTCCTTGGCGAACTTGTCCCAGTCGACCGTGATGAAGCCCTGGTTGGACGCGTGGGCGTATTCGGGCACGCGGGCGTTGGTGATGACGGAGCCGAGATAGGTCAGCGGCGCCGTCTGGCCTGCCGTGGAGCCCTTGCCATAGCCCGGGTAGGCGGTGGCGGCATCGGCGATGGCGCCCGGCGTGCTGCGGCCATCGCAGCCGGGGCTGCGCAGCTGCGGGTTGGGCGCGAAGAAGCGGTAGCTGACGTTGTTGCCGCAAGTCACGTTCATCCAGGCGTCGGCCACGCTGTAGCTGCGGTAGCGACGCTCGATCATGTCGTTGGACATGCCGGCCTTGAGGCTGAATTTCTCGTCACCCCACTTCACGTTGATGCGCTGGCCCTCGGTGGTGTTGCGGCGCTCGTAGAGGTCCATGCGCAGGCCCGACAGACCCTGGCCGGCCTGGTACCAGCCGAAGTTGGTCGGGTCGTTGATGTTGAGGTTGCTGGTGTAGGTCGGGATCTCGCCGGCCTTGGTGTTGTCGTAGTGGATGACCGAGTTGGGCGACTTGGTGGCCAACAGCACCGTGGGCATGTCACGGAAGAAGTTGCTGTAGGTCCAGTTCAGGTGGGCGTCGATGACGAGGTCGTCGCTGACGCGGTATTCGACGCCCGGGTTCAGGCTCCAGAACTTGGTCTTCTCCTTCATCGGCCGGAACTCCAGCGACCAGAAGGTGTTGGCGAACGTGGCCTTGGTCAGCGTGCAGCCCAGCGTGCAATCGCTGCGGTCGAACTCCATGCCGATGGGGATGGGCGTGCTGGCGCGCGTGCCGGCGTTCATGGCCTGGTAGACCATCTCGTTGCCCTTTTGGCCGCCCACCATGTCGAGGTAGTAGTCCAGCTTCTCGTTGGGGCGCCATTGCAGGCTGACGATGCCGCCGACGCGGTTGCGCTGGCCTTCATAAGACAGATGACGGCCCAGGCGGCCCATCAGCGCGTTGTCGATCTGCTTGATGTTGGCGCCGGGGTTCAGCGCCAGCAGCATCGCGCGGTCGATGGTCTTGCCGGCCACCAGCAGCGGACGTGCGTAGTCGGGCAGGTCGCTCAGCGCCAGGCCCGACGGCACCGTCGCGGGCGTGGACTGCGAACCACCACCGGTGTTGTTGCAGTTGTCGCTCGCCAGACACTGCGCGGCATTGAGCTGGAAGTTGCGCATGTCCACCGTCTGGAAGCCGGTGGTCTTGTAGTCGGTGCGGCCGAAGGCCACGCCGGCCAGCGCGCCGAATTCGCCGAAGGTGCTGGACTTCCAGGTGTTGCTGACCAGGGCCGAGCCCGTGGTGCCCAACTTGCCGGACTGGTCGCGATAGTTGGCGCTGAGCGTGAAGGCCGAGCGGAAGCCCTGCTTGTCGAACGGCCGCGCGCTGCGCATGTCCACGGTGCCGGCGATGCCGCCTTCCAGCACGCTGGCGCGCTGGCTCTTGTAGACCGTCGCGCTGCGGAACAGCTCGGCCGGCAGGAAGTCGATGTCGACCTCGCGGTTGGCGCTGATGTTGCCGCCCCAGGAGCCGGCGGAGGCGGATGCGATCGGCGCGCCGTTCAGCAGCACGCGCGTGAAGTTGGCGCCCATGCCGCGGATGGAGATGTTCAGGCCCTCGCCGTCGATCGTGCCGCGGTTGACGACGACGCCCGGCACGCGCGACAGCGCGTCGGCGATGCTGGGGTCGGGGAACTTGCCGATGTCTTCGGCGAACACCGTCTCGCTCAGGCCGATGTCCTCACGCTTCTCGCGCGCCGAATTGGCCAGCGAGCTGCGGAAGCCCGTGACCACCACCGTCTCCAGCTGCTTGCCCTTGGCCTCGGCGGCCGACGCGGCGGCGGCGGGAGCCGCGGGCGTCTGCGCGTAGGCACCGGCGATCAGGCCGGCAAGCACCGTGGTAGCGAAAACGTCACGCCCCACCTTCAGGCGGCGCTGCGTGGCGCCCATAGCAATCTTCTGCATGTTGTCTCCTCATCTCCCCGTCACGGGGGCTTGCTGTCGTTGAACCAATCAGCCCGCGGGACCAATTAGTTTGTTGCAATCAACATTCAGTGTTAACGCAATCATTTCAGTCTAGCTAATGCACTAGTGCACTGAACTATGGTTTTCCCGCGCCGCGGAATCGGTGTGGTTTGGACGCCAAACGGCCTGCCCCGACGGCTTCGAGGCAGGCGGTCGAGCCACCTCCCGGCGGCCCGGGCGCGACGAAGTTCAGCGGCCCAGGGCCTCGAAATCGACCCAGGCGAAGTCGCCCGTGGCGGGCGTGGCCGTCGCGCTGACGGCATAGAGGCCGAGGTAGACGCCGATGAAACCGCCGGCCGTCTCGGTGGAGAGCTGCCAGGTCGGCACCGTGCACAGCGGCTGCCAGTCACCCTGCCCCGGCGCACGCCAGGACAGCGTGTAGGTCGCGGGGGCGGCCAGCACCTGCAGTTGCAGCGGTCCGGCGGCCACCTTGGCCGTCGCCAGCACGCTCGGCTTGCCAGCCAGTTGCTGCAGGCATTCCACGCGCGGCTCGGCCACGCCGGTGCGGCGCAGCAGCAGGTGGTGGGACTCGTTCATGCGCACCGCCAGGCCGGCGGCATCGCCCTCGGCAGAAGGCTTGAAGTCCAGCTCGCTGGCGAAGCGCTGGCTGGGCTTCTCCTGGCGGCGTCCGACGAAGGCCGGCGTGCCGACGACGTCCAACCCGTTCTGCGCGCCGATGAGGCGCAACTGGCCGGGACGCGCCGCCAGCGACCATCGATCCGAAGCCAGCGTGCGCAGGAAGGCCCAGTGCGGCGGCAGCGGCCGGTCGGCGGCAAAGGTCTCGCGTACCGGCGGCTGCGGCCACGGCGCCCAGGCGGGCAGGCCGGCGGTCGGCTGCGGCCCGGGCAGCGCCTTGTTCTGGCCGAACTCGGGCCAGCCGTCCTCGCGCCAGCGCACCGGTGCCAGCAGCGTCTCGCGGCCGATGTGGTGGTGGCGCCCGCCATTGGCCTGCTGCGGCCGGATCGCCAGCAGCGTGGCCCACCAGTCGCCCTTGGGCGTCATGACGAGGTCGGCATGGCCCAGGGCCTGCAGCGGATGGTCGGGCAGGTTGCGGTGGGTCAGCACCGGGTTGTCGGGGTGGGCCTCGAACGGGCCCCAGGGCGAGCGCGAGCGGCCCATCGTGATGCGGTGGTCGTAGGACGTGCCGCCCTCGGCGATCATCACGTAGTACCAGCCGTTGCGCTTGTAGAGGTGCGGCCCCTCGGGCCAGATGCCGCCCATGCCGCGCCAGATCAGCCGCGGCTCCTCCAGCAGCTTGCCGGCCTTCAGGTCGATGCGCGCCTGGTAGACGCCGCCGCGCTCGCCGCCGCCGTGGCGGGTGTAGTAGACGGTGCCGTCGTCGTCGAAGAACAGCGACGGGTCCATGCCGAACACGGGCTCGGGCAGGCGCACGGGGTCGGACCACGGGCCTGTCGGCTTGTCGGCCGTGATGAAGAAGTTGCCGATGCCGTCGACGTCGGTCGTCACGATGTAGAAACGCCCGGCCTCGCAGCGGATGGTGGGCGCGAAGATGGCCCGCGAACTGCGCCGGTTGGCGAAGTTGAGCTGGCTCTCGCGCGTCAGCGCGTTGGCGATGAGCTTCCAGTGCACCAGGTCGCGGCTGTGATAGATGGGCAGGCCGGGCAGGTACTCGAAGGTGCTGGTGACGAGGTAGTAGTCGTCGCCCGCGCGGCAGACGCTGGGGTCTGACGCGAAGCCGCTGACGACCGGGTTGTCGAAGCTGGCCGGCATGGCCGCGACTGGAGCGGCGACAGGCGCCGCACCGGGCGCGCAACGGCGCTCCAGGAAGTCCAGCGGGAAGGCCTCGGCCATGCCCTTGTAGCCGGCGATGGACGGGTGCAGGCCGTCGTTGTCCCAGTCGGCGCGCAGATGCGTGGGCCTGTTCGGGTCACGGGCGATGGCATCGAAATCCAGCACGGCGTCGAAGGTGCCCGAGCGGCGGATCCAGTCGTTCAGCGCCTGGCGATCGGCCTCGTTCTCGGGCTGGGGTTGGTAGTAGCCGCTGCCGCCATAGGGCATGACCGTGGACGCCAGCAGGCAGATACCGCGCTCGCGGGCACGCCGCTGCAGGGTCGTGAAGCCGGCCTTCAACTCGGCCAGCAGCGCCGCGCGGGACTCGGGCGTCGTCGCGCGGCCGCGGTGGCTGGTGCCCAGGTCATTGACGCCGATCAGCACGACGGCATGCGTGACGCCGCTGCGGTCCAGCACGTCGCGGCCGAAGCGCGACACGAGGTTGGGGCCGAGCCCATCGCGCAGCAGGCGGCCGCCACCGATGCCGGTGTTGACGACCGCGGCGTCGCGGCCGGATGCCGCCAGGCGGCGCGCGAGCTGGTCGGTCCAGCGCTGGTAGCTGCCGGCGGTCACGCCATAGCCGTCGGTGATGGAGTCGCCGGTCGCGGCCAGCACGGGCTGCGGCGCGGTCGCGCGCACGTCGACGGCGGCGAGGTGCCACCAGCCGTCACGCGCGGCAGCGTCCGGCCAGGCGGCGGCGTCGGTGCGCGCGCCGGCCACGGCCCAGCTCTGGATGCGCGAGCCCGGGTGCACCGTCGCCATGGCCGGCGCGGACTGCACATGCCACTGCACGGCCAGGTCGGCACCGCGCGGCACGGCCAGCTCGACCGGGTCGCTCCAGGCCTCGGCGCCGGCCGCCAGGCTCAGGGCCTTCTGGCCGTCGAAGGTCAGCGCGCGCTGGCTGGCCGCCTGCAGCAACGGCGCCTGGGTACCGGCTTCGCCCTGCAGCAGCGCCACGCTGGCCGAATCCAATTGCAGCGCATCGCGGCCGAACAGGTTGCTGACGCGCACGCGCAGCGCCGTGCCGGCGGCCGTGACGCGCACGATCTGGCGCAGCGTCACGTCGCGCAGCGGCTGCTTCCATACAGCGGCCACCGGTTTGCCGTTCACCAGCTCCGGCGTGCCGGCAGCCGGCGCGGCCTGCTCCAACTGGGCGCTGCCCCAGGCCGCGACCCAGGACGTTCCCGGCGCCGCCACCTTGGGCGGCTGCGAGCAACCCACGGCCAGCAGCAAGCCCAGCAGGGCAAGGCCGCGCGCCCAGGCGCCACGACCGCCAATGCCTGAATTCAGCATGTCTCCACCATCATTGTTGATTCAATATCAATCAATGATAGCGATACCACTTCGCCCGGCCGCGCAAGGGTTTGCACGGGGTCGACCACCCCGCGGCCACAACGGCGTGCTCAGGGGCTGGCGCTGTAGCGCGTATGGAAGCGCCGCCCCTGCGAGTCCATGGCCTGCAGCCACAGCTCGGCCTTGGCGGTGCCCGTTGGCGAATAGCTGGCGCCGAGGTTGGCCGCGCTGGTCTTGGGCGGCAGCGGCACCACGGTGTCCAGCACGGTTGGCGCGCCGGCCGCCGGCGTGAAGACGCGCTTGATTTCGATGAGGCGCAGGTCGGGGTTGGCCGCCTGCCAGGTCGCCCAGTTGAAGGCGCCGCCCTGCAGCGTGCCGGCCTGCAGGTCGACGGCGCGCAGCGGCAGGTTGGCCGTCAGGCCGTCGATGGCGGGGAAGCGCGCCGCGGCCGGGTCGCCCAGCACGTCGGCGCGCAGATAGGCGTTGCGGTTCTCGATGGCGCCACCGATCGTATAGGTGGCGATGAACTTGGCGCCGCGCACGCTGTCGGCGCTGCCTATCCAGCCCACCGCCGCGCGCTGGATGGCGACGTCGCCGACGCCGCCGGTCGGCACCAGGCTGGTCGCGCCCGTCGTCGTCGACACGCACAGCTGCGGCCGGCTGCAGTAGCCGAACGGGAAGCTGAAGCCGCCCGGCGTCTGCACGGTGGCCGAGGTCAGCAGCTGTACCGGCGGGTTGGTGGGTAGCGGGTCGGGCGTCTGTGCCTGGATCTCGACCTGCAGGCCGATGCCGGGGTTGGGCGACAGGCTGGTGTCGGCCGTGCCGTCTGCGTTTTTCGCCGCGAAGCCCAGCGGATGCACGGCGACGGCCAGTTTCTTGCCGTTGCCGGCGAGGTTCCATTTGTTGGCTGTCGTCGCGGCCTTGTTGAAGGTGACGACGTCGCTGAACAGGTCGACGACCGTGCCGCTGCTGTCGCTGACGACGGCGCCCACCATGACGCGCGTGCAGTTGCCGGTGGCGGGCAGGTCGTCGGCGCAGCCCAGCAGCTGGAAGCGGCCGAACTGGCGATTGGCGGCCGTGTAGTCGTACAGGATGGCGCCGAGGTCGTTCTTCACGCGACCGTTGTGCTTGTCGTAGCCGGTGACCAGCGGGTGGGCCAGGATGGAATTGATGTCCTTGCCCTGGGCAATGAGCTGGTTGAGTGCCGCGCCCAGGTCGTCCAGGCCCGGCAGATTGCCGAGCAGCGTCGTCGCGCTGGTGGCGGCCTTCAGCGTCGACGTGATCGCATTGGCCGGCGTCGCCCCGGTCGTCTTCAGCAGTTCGGCCTGCGCCGTCGGCAGCTCGACGACGACCTCGGCCGTCGGGCCGGCCAGGAACTTGTTGCCGACCTGCAGCACCGGCACGTTCAGCTTCGATCGCGCCAGGTCCACGCGCACGCTCTCGATGAGCAGGTCGAGCCCGCCCTTGTTGGCGGCAAAGCCCGCGTCGGCCAGCAGGTCGGGCGTGGTGAGCTTGAGGTCGGAGATCTGCGTCTTGATCAGCGTCTTCAGGAAGTCGCTGGCGGCCGGCGTGGCCGTGGCCATCTGCGTCAGCTGGGTTGTGCTGGTCGACGCGGCGGCGAAGACGGGTGCCGGCTCGGTCCCCAGCGCCAGCGCGACGATGGCATTCGTCAGCGGCGTCACATGGCCCACCATGGCTGCCCCGACAGTCGGCACCGTCGAGTGCAGCACTTGCATGTTGCCGGCGGCGTCCATGCCGCGCGCCTGGATGAAGAGCGGCGCCGTCGGGGTGGTCGTCGACAAGGTGAGGCTGTAGCTGCCGTCGGCGGCATGCGTCGTCGCCGTGCCAACGGCCCTGCCCTGGCCGTCGACGACGCTGACCTGCGCGTTGACGAGCGGCGCGCCGGTGGCCGCCACGCCGCGCAGCGTGGGCGGCGTCGTCGGCGTGGGCGTGCCGGAATCGCCACCGCCGCCGCCGCCTCCACAGGCGGCGAGGGTCAGCATCAGCAGGAGAGCGGCGAGGCGGTACGGCATGGCACGGGCAGGGAGCGGGGCTTCTTGCCAGTGTGCCGGCGCGGCGCTCACCGCGAAGGGCCGTTAAAAGGCCGGATTCAGCGGCTGATCGTCACCCAGGCCAGCTCGACGAAGTTGTCCGGCCGGTGCACCGGCGTGACATTGGCCCGCGCCGCCCAGGGGATGACCTGGCGGTGCAGCGGAATGATGTTGACCTCCTCGCGCAGCGCCTGCAGCGCGCCGCGGATCTGCTGCTCGCGCTTCTTGGGGTCCGCCTCGACGCTGCTCTGCGCGGCCAGCGCGTCGGCACGGTCGTTGCGGAAGTTGCCGTAGTTGTAATCGCCCACGCCCTTGGCGCCGCGGTGGCGGAAGACCGGCGTCAGGATGACCTCGGCGTCGGTGATGCTGCCGCCCCAGCCGTACATGAAGAGGCTGGTGTCCAGCTTCTCCAGCTTGGGGAAGTGCACGACCCGCGGCGTCGCGTTGACCTTGACCCTGACCTTGAGCTGGGCCCACATCGCGGCGAGGGCCGAGCAGATCTCCTCGTCGTTGATGTAGCGGTTGTTGGGGCAGTCCAGCGTCACCTCGAAGCCGTCGACAAAGCCGGCGTCGGCCATCAGCTTGCGCGCCGCGGCGAGGTCGAACGGCAGGCGCGTCTGCAGCGCCGGATCGTCGAAGGACGCGTTGCTGGACGGCGTGAAGCCGCCGGTGGGCACGGACTGGCCCGCCATCAGCTTGGCCTTGATGGCCTCGATGTCGATGGCCTGGTAGAGGGCGCGGCGCACACGCACGTCCTTGAAGGGGTTCTTGTCACCCGGCACTTTGCCGTAGAGCAGCTTGTCGCGCGCCTGGTCCATGCCGATGAAGACGAGGCGGTTCTCGGGGCCGTCGATGACCTTCACGCCGGCCGTGTTGCGCAGCCGGGCCACATCGCGCGGCGCGGGGTCGTTGACGAGGTCGATCTCGCCCGACACCAGCGCGGCCAGCCGCGTCGCGTCGGTCGCTATCGGGCTGTAGACGACCTCCTGCACATTGCCTTCGAACTTGTTCCACCAGTTCGGATTGCGCTTGAGCACGGTCTTGATGCCGGGCTGGCGGCTGGCGAGCATGAAGGGGCCGGTGCCGTTGGCATTCGTCGACGCGAAGCTCTCCTCCTTGTTCTTGAAGTCCAGCGGCTTGGTGACGCGATGCTGCTCGCACCACTTGCGGCTCATGATGAGCAACTGGTCGACGTGCTGCAAAAAGATCGGGTCGAAGCTCGCGAGCTGGAAGTCCACCGTCAGGTCGTCCACGCGCCTGGCAGTGCCGACGGCATTGGCGTAGACGGCGACCTGCGAGGTCGGGGCCTTGGCGCGCTCGACGGAGAAGACCACGTCGTCCGCCGTCAGCGGCGTGCCGTCATGGAACTTGACGCCGGCGCGCAGCTTGAAGCGCCAGGCCAGCGGCCCGGTCTGCTTCCAGCTCTCGGCAAGGCCTGGCACCAGGGCCAGCTTGGCGTCGCGGCTCGTCAGGCGCTCGTAGATCTGCGAGTTGACGTTGTTCGTCAGCGTCTCGTTCTGCGAGTGCGGGTCCATCGTCTGGGGGTCGCCCTGGCTGGCCCAGCGCAGCGTCTGCGCCTGTGCGCCCAATGCCAAGCCCAGCAGGGCCATGCCTATCCAGCGTTTCATTTCGAGCTTCCCAACAACCGCATGACCGGCAGTTTAGGAGCGCAGGAATGCCCTCGAAACTCGATCGGCGTCTATCGTTTTGCGTTGGGGTTCCAGAGCTCTTCCAGATGGGTGAAGCCCCAGTTCTCGGCGGGCTCCCGGCCGAGGATGCGGTCCGTCGCGCCGGCGGCCGACAGGTCGACCGCCTGCACCGGAATGGGCATGTTGGACTTGGTCGAATAGAACACCTTGACGCGCGGCGCCACCAGGGACGCCGGGTTCTGCTCCACCACGACGGCCAGCCGACCCGATTGCAGCCGCACCAGCGTGCCGGTGGGGTAGATGCCGATGCTTTTGACGAAGGCCTGGAAGATGACCGGATCGAACTGGCCCTTCCACTGCGACATGCGCTGCAGCGACCCCGCCGGGTCCCAGGCATGCTTGTAGGGCCGCGTCGATGTGATGGCGTCGTAGACGTCGCAGACGGCGCCCATGCGCGCCATCTGGCTGATCTGCTCACCCGCCAAGCGGTGCGGATAGCCGGTGCCATCCATCTTCTCGTGGTGGTGGAGGCAGACATCCAGCGCCACCGCGGGCACGTTGCTCCCGTCCTTGAGCAGATCGAAGCCGCGCTCCGGATGGCCGCGCATGACACTGAACTCGGCGTCGGTCAGCGCACCCGGCTTGTTCAGCACCTCCAGCGGCATCTTCATCTTGCCGACGTCGTGCAGCAGCCCGGCCAGGCCGGCCTCGCGCACCTGGTCGTCGGGCAGTCCCATATGCCTGGACAGTGCCACCATGAGGCCGCACACGGCGACCGAATGCATATAGGTGTAGTCGTCCTTGTCCTTGAGCCGGGCCAGGCTGACGAAGGCCGACGGGTTGCGCGCCAGCGACGAGGTCACCTCATCGACGATGGGCAGGCAGATCTCACTGTCGATGGCCTTGCCCAGCCTGGCCTCGCCGAACAGCGCCATGACGGCGTTCCTGGCGCGGCCCAATACCTGCGCAGCCCGGTCCAGTTCATCTTCCATGCTGACGCGGGGCGCCGGCACCGCAACCGCGGCAGGCGGCGCCGCCGCGCTGGCCATGCCGGCGGGGCCCGTCGTGATGGCGCTGGGCTTGGAGGGCTCGGCCGTCTGCACGTCGCCGCCCTTGCTGATGTCGATCCAGACGGCCGGCACGCCGCTGGCCTGCAACGCGGCCAGGTCCGCCGCGTCCGTCAGCACGAATTTCGTCTTCCAGAAGGGATGGGACAACCAGGCGCCTTCCATGGACTGGAGATACATGCCCAGCCTGACGTCGGTGGTTGCGATCTTCTTCAGCATGCCTGCCTCGTCGGTGTAACGCGAAGTATCCCGCTCCGAGGCCCCGGACGGCTGTGCAGGCCTGCACGCTTTGGCGACCCACCCGGCCCGCTGTCCAGATCGGCGTCAGACGCCGCGCATCAGGTCGCAAAAAAGCCGCCTCGATGGGCGGCTCGTCTTGACAGCGAGGCCGGTTCGCCTCAGCGGAACTTGCCCTGCGGCACCGTGGCCAGTTCGGTGGGCAGCGTGCTGATGTAGGCAGCGATGGCCTTCAGCTCGGCATTGCTGAACTGCTTGACCTGGCCCGCCATCACGCCATTGCTGCGGCCCACGTTGGCGTTCTTGTCGGTCTTGTAGGACTTCAGCGCGACGGTCAGGTAGTCGGCATGCTGGCCGGCCAGCTTGGGGTAGGTCGGGTCGATGGGCTTGCTGAAGTTGGCGCCGTGGCAGGACACGCAGGCGCCCTTGGTCAGCAGTTCGGCCACGTTGGCCGGCGCGGCGGGAATGCTCTCCGGCGCGGCCGGCAGCTTGGCCTGCTGCTCGTAGAAGGCGGCGACGTCGGCCATGTCCTGGTCGCTCAGCGAGCCGGCGATGCCGCGCATCGTCGGGTGCTTGCGGTCACCCTTGGCATAGGCCTGCAGCGCCGACACGATGTACTTCGCGTTCTGGCCCGCGATCATCGGCACCTTGTGGATCTCGGGGAAGCTCGCCTGGTAACCCACGATGCCATGGCAGCCGATGCACATCGCGATCTTCTTTTCACCCGCCTTGACGTCCTGCGCCTGGGCGGCATTGGTGCCGAATGCGGCGGCCAGGGCGAGCGAGATCTGCAGCAGTTTTTTCATGTCTCGGTGGGTCTCTTGTGCTTGAGCGGCGGCGATTATAGGAGGGCTCCTATACTGAAACGGCCCCCTTCAAGCCCCGGTTTTCCCCATGAAATTCCAAGGTTCCGACCAGTACGTCGCCACCGCCGACCTGATGCTCGCGGTCAATGCCGCGGCCACGCTGCAGCGGCCCCTGCTCATCAAGGGCGAGCCGGGCACCGGCAAAACCATGCTGGCCGAGGAGGTGGCATCGGCGCTCGGCATGCCGCTGCTGCAGTGGCATATCAAGAGCACCACCAAGGCCCAGCAGGGCCTGTACGAATACGACGCCGTCAGCCGGCTGCGCGACAGCCAGCTGGCCGGCATCGAAGGCAGCGAGCGCGTGCGCCACATCGAGAACTACATCGTCAAGGGCGTGCTGTGGCAGTCCTTCGACTCGGAAGTCCCGGTCGTTCTCCTCATCGACGAGATCGACAAGGCCGACATCGAGTTCCCGAACGACCTGCTGCGCGAGATCGACCGCATGGAGTTCTACGTCTACGAGACGCGCCAGCTCGTCAAGGCGAAACACCGGCCGCTGGTCTTCATCACGTCCAACAACGAGAAAGAGCTGCCGGATGCCTTCCTGCGCCGCTGCTTCTTCCACTACATCAAGTTCCCCGACGCCGAGACGATGCAGCGAATCGTCGACGTGCACTTCCCGACGCTGAAGAAGGACCTGCTGGCCGCGGCGCTGAAGAATTTCTACGACGTGCGCAACCTGCCGGGGTTGAAGAAGAAGCCCAGCACGTCGGAGCTGATCGACTGGCTCAAGCTGCTCGTCGCCGAGGATGTGCCGGTGCAAGCGCTGCAGGCCAAGGACGAGAAGGTCAGCATCCCGCCGCTGGTGGGGGCGCTGCTGAAGAATGAACAAGACCTGACGCTCTTCGAGAAGCTGGTCTTCATGCAGAAGAACAACCGCTGATGGCACAAGACTTCAACCGCGCGATGCGCGAAGGGCTGGCGGACGCCGTCGGCTTCGTCGGCGGCGCCCTGGCCGGCTGGTGGCTGGGCCGGCAGTTCGGCATCGACTTCGTCGCCAGCACCGACTGGAACGCGCGGCAGTTGCTGGGCCTCGTGCTCATCGTGGCCGGCTGCGGCGCGGGCCGCTGGGCCGCGCGCAAGCTGATGCTGAAGGACAAACCATGAAGCCCGTCGAGCCCGTCACGCTGGCCGCAGGTCCCATCCGCCTCGTGCCGCTGACGCTGGCCCACGTACCCGGCCTGCGGGCCGCGGCCGCCGACGGCGAGCTGTGGAATCTGCGCTTCACCAGCGTGCCGACGCCCGACGAAACCGTCGCCTATGTGGAGACGGCACTCGCCGGCCAGGCAGCGGGCCACCGCCTGCCCTTTGCCGTGCTGGACGCCGCAAGCGGCGACGTGCTCGGTTCCACGAGCTTTCACGACATCGTGCCGGCGATAGCCCGCGTCGAGATCGGCTACACCTGGTACGCGCAGCGCGTACAGCGCAGCGCCGTCAACACGACGGCCAAGCTGCTGCTGCTGACGCATGCCTTCGAGACGCTGGGCGCCAGGCTGGTGGGCTGGCGTACCGACAACTTCAACCACGCATCGCAGCGCGCCATCGAGCGGCTGGGCGCAAAGCGCGACGGCGTCATCCGCCACCACGCGCTGCGCCGCGATGGCACGGTGCGCGACACCGTCATGTACAGCCTGACCGCCGGTGAATGGCCCGAGGTCAAGGCGCACCTGAACTGGCAACTGGCAAGACCGAGAGCATGAGCAAGCAACCCAGGGCCTTCGATGTCGAATCACTCTGGGCCCTGGACCGCATCGCGGCGCCCAGCCTCAGCCCCGATGGCGCCCAGGCCGTGGCCGCGGTCACGCGCTATTCGATGGAGAACAACAGCGCACAGGCCAGCCTGTGGCTGTTCTCCACGCTGGGCGGCCCGGCCCGGCGGCTGACGGAGGCCGGCGACAAGGACGGCTTCCCGCAATGGAGCCCGCGCGGCGACCTGATCGCCTTCACGGCAAAGCGCGAACAGGGCGGCGTGAAAGACGATGAGACTCAGCTCTACGTCATCGCGCCGGATGGCGGCGAGGCCCGCCGCGTGGGCTTCGTCGCCACCGGTGTCGACGCCTTCAAGTGGTTCCCCGACGGCCGGCATATCGCCTTCGTGTCCTGGGTCTGGGTCGACCGCAAGGTAGCGGCCCAAGGCCAGGCGCTGAAGGACTTCAAGGCGCGCAAGGAGACGGCCTACGTGACCGACGAGGCGCTCTACCGCTGGTGGGACCACCACATCCCGCAGGGCCGCGCGCCGCATCTGCACGTCATGGACGTGTCCACCGGCAAGGTGCGCGACCTGTTCGAAGGCAGCGCCTGGGAGCTGGACCGTGCCGAGCCCGACGTCAACAGCTTCGACATCTCGCCGGACGGCCGCCGCATCGCCTTCGCCTTCGACCCGGCCGCCGACAAGCGGCTGGACAACCGCTTCGCGCTGGCCGAGATCGACGTGCGCACGCGCCGCGTGCAGACGCTGCTGCAGGACGGCGACTGGCATTTCTCGGCGCCGCGCTACAGCGGCTCGGGCGCCCACCTCGCCTTCCTCGCCAATCACCAGGCCCTGGGCCACAACCAGCCCGACCGCCTCGCGGTGCTCGACCAGCACGCCAACTGGGCCGTGTTCAGCGAGGACTGGGACCACGAGGTCAGCGCACCGCTGCAATGGACCGACGACGACCAGGCCGTGTTGTTCGCCGCCGAGGAACGCGGCCGCCGCCATCTGTGGCGCTTCGCGCTCGGTGACCGCCGCGCTGAAGCGCTGTTCGAGGGCGGCCACGTCGGCAGCTTCGCGCAGGCCGGTGGCATCACGGTCGTCAACCACGACGGCATGCAGTTCCCGCCCCGGCTGTCGGTGCTGGACGGTGACACCGCCCAGCGCATCGAGGCGCTGAACGACGACCGCCTCGCCGCCCACCGCTTCGGCCAGCACGAGGAGGTGACCTTCACCGGCGCGCGCGGCGACGCGGTGCAGATGTGGCTGACCTACCCGCCTGGCTTCGATGCCAGGGCCGGGAAGAAGTGGCCGGTCATGCACGTCATCCACGGCGGCCCGCACACCGCCTTCGGCGACAGCTGGCACTGGCGCTGGAACCACCAGGTGTTCGCTGCGCAAGGCTATGTCGTCGCCAGCGTCAACTACCACGGCTCGTCCAGCTTCGGCCATGAGTTCCTCGACTGCATCACCGGCCGCTGGGGCGAGTACGAGCTGCAGGACATCGAGGCCGCCACCGACTGGCTGCGCAAGAAGCCCTGGGTGGACAAGACGCGCATCGTCGCCACCGGCGGCAGCTATGGCGGCTACATGGTCGCGTGGATGAACGGGCATGTGAAGCCCGGCCGCTACCAGGCCTATGTCTGCCACGCCGGCTGCTACGACTGGCAGGCCATGTATGCCGACGACGCCTACAGCTGGCACCGCAAGGAACTCGGCGCCGCCTACTGGGACGACCCGACCCGCGTCGCCGCGCAGAGCCCGCATGCCTTCGCGAAGCACTTCAACACGCCCACCCTCGTCATCCACGGCGCGCTGGACTACCGCGTGCCGGACGCCCAGGGCCTGGCCTACTACAACACGCTGAAGTCGCTGGGCGTGCCGGCGCGGCTCGTGTGGTTCCCGGACGAGAACCACTGGGTGCTGAAGCCGCGCAACAGCCGGCTCTGGTACGGCGAGTTCTTCGGCTGGCTGGACAAGCACCTGGCGAAGAAGGCATGAGCATGCAGCGCCGCTTTCTGCTGCAGGCACTCGCGGGCCTCGCCCTGCCCTCGCTGGCGTCGGCCGCCACCTCCAAGCTGCAAGCCGACCTCGCCCGCCTGCAGGCCCATCTGCGCTTCCTGGCCGACCCGCTGCTCGAAGGCCGCGAGGCCGGCACGCGCGGCTTCGACCTGGCCGCAGCCTATGTGGCCAGCCAGTTCGCGCAGCTCGGCCTGAAGCCGCTGGGTGAAGCGGGCAGCTGGCTGCAAGCGGTGCCGTTGAAGACCGGCCGCCTCGCCGCCCCGGCGCCGGTGCTGGCGCTTTGCCGCGGCGACCGCTGCGAGCCGCTGGCCTATCTGGACGAGTTCAGCACCCGGGCTGACCTGGCGTCCACGCACAGCGACGTCAGCGCACCGCTGGTGTTCGCGGGCTACGGCATTCAGGCGCCCGGCTTCGGGCTGGACGACTACGCCGGCCTGGACGTGCGCGGCAAGATCGTCGTCACGCTGTCGGGCCGGCCGCCTGCATTGCCGCCCGAGGAAGGCGCGCACTTCGGCAGCGCCCGCACCAAGGCCGAGCTGGCCGTGAAGCTCGGCGCCATCGGCCTGATCCAGCTCGCGACGATGCGCAGTGAGATCGTCGCGCCCTTCCACCTGGCGCGGCAGTACGCCGACAGCATCGCCATGGACTGGCTGGCGCCCGACGGCAGCGGCGGCAACGAGGTCGCCGGCCAGCGCGTGTCGGCCACCGTCAGCGTCCAGGCGGCGCCCAAGCTGCTGGCGGCGCTGGGTACCGACTACGCCCGTCTCGTCGCCGACGCCGAGGCCGGCCGCCCCGTGCCGCGCGGCGACCTGGGCCTGAGCGCGCGGCTCGTTCGCGACACCGCGCACGGCCAGGCGCTCAGCCACAACGTCGTCGGCCTGCTGGAGGGCCGCCATCCGCGGCTCAAGCGCGAGGTCGTCGTGCTGAGCGCCCACCTCGACCACCTCGGCCGCAAGCCCGGTCCCAACGGCGACATCGTCTACCCCGGTGCGATGGACAACGCCCTCGGCGTGGCGACGCTGCTGGAGACGGCCCGTCTGCTGGCGCAAGGCCCGGCACCGGAGCGCTCCATCGTCTTCGTCGCGCTGACGGGCGAGGAGAAGGGGCTGATCGGCTCGTCGTGGTTCGCCAGCCACCCGCCCGTGCCGGCTGAGTGGCTGGTGGCTGCCGTCAACATCGACATGCCCATCTTGCTGCACGACTTCAGCGAGGTCGTCGCGCTCGGCGGCCCGCATTCGACGCTGGGGGCGGCCGCGCAGCGCGCCGCCGCTCGGCTGGGCCTGAAGATGGCGCCCGATCCCGACCCGGCGCAGAGCCGCTTCACGCGCTCCGACCAGTACAGCTTCGTGAAGCGCGGCATCCCCGCCGTCATCCTCGGAGCCGGGGCCGCATCGTTCGACAAACGCGACGACGGCGCCTCGCTGATGCGCGAATTCCGCCGCCTGCGCTACCACCAGCCGGGCGACGACCTCGGCCAGCCCTTCCGCTGGAACGCGGTGCAGCGCTTCGCGCAACTGCACCGCGAACTGCTGCTGGACATCACCCGCCAACCCGCGCGACCGCAGTGGCTGCCAGGCGATTTCTTCGGCGAACTTTTTGCAACGCGCCGCCCCGATCCCTAGGGACAAGCGGCGCCATGACGGGCTGCATAATCGTTCGCCCCCCCCGCAGTAGCCCCATGCTGATCCAGTTCTTCTACACGCTGCGCGCCGCCAGGCTCAAGGTGACGGTGCCCGAGTACCTGACGCTGCTGGAAGCCCTGCAGGCCGGCGTCATCGGCGGCGCCGAGAACGGCGGCGTGGCCAGCATCGACGACTTCTACCACCTGGCCCGCGCCAGCCTCGTCAAGGACGAGACCCAGTACGACAAGTTCGACCGCGCCTTCTCCGCCTACTTCAAGGGCGTGGAAATGCTGACCAACTTCACGGCCGAGGTGCCGCTGGAGTGGCTGAAGAAGAACCTCGAACTGAACGTGACGCCCGAGCAGAAGGCCGCCATCGAGAAGATGGGCTGGGACGAGCTGATGGAAACCTTGAAGAAGCGCTTCGAGGAACAGAAGGAGCGCCATGAAGGCGGCAACCGCTGGATAGGCACCGGCGGTACCAGCCCCTTCGGCAACTCGGGCTACAACCCGCAGGGCATCCGCATTGGCGGCAGTGGTGGCAACAAGAGTGCCGTCAAGGTCTGGGAGCAGCGCGCCTACAAGGACTACGACGACTCGCTGGAACTCGGCACGCGCAACATCAAGGTCGCGCTGCGCCGGCTGCGCCGCTTCGCCCGCGAGGGGTCGGACCTGGAGCTGGACCTCGACGGCACCATCCACGGCACGGCCGCCAACGCGGGCCTGCTGGACATCCGCATGCAGCCCGAACGCCACAACAAGGTCAAGGTGCTGCTGCTGATGGACGTGGGCGGCACGATGGACGAGCACATCCATCGCGTCGAGGAACTCTTCAGCGCCGCAAAGGCCGAGTTCAAGCACCTGGAGTTCTATTACTTCCACAACTGCGTCTACGACTTCGTCTGGAAGAACAACCGCCGCCGCTTCGCCGAGAAGGTGGCTACCCACGACCTGATCCGCAAGTACAACCGCGACTACAAGCTCATCTTCGTCGGCGACGCGACGATGAGCCCCTACGAGATCCTGCAGGCCGGCGGCAGCGTCGAATACAACAACGACGAGCCCGGCGCCGAATGGCTGCAGCGGCTCACCCACGCCTTCCCCAGGTATGCGTGGATCAACCCCGAGCCGCAAGGCGTCTGGCAGTACCGGCAGAGCATCGCGCTGATCCAGCAGCTGATGCAGCAGCGCATGTTCCCGCTGACCCTCTCCGGCCTGGAAGGCGCAATGCGGCTCCTCAGTAAATGAAGCGATTCCTCGCACCGCTGGTGTTCGCGGTGCTGCTTGCCGGCTGCGCGACCCCTGCGCCCCCCTCGCCGACGCCCGCCGCGCCACCAGCGCCCGAGGTGCCGGCCGACGCGCCCGCCATCTACAGCCTCGACATCGAGGTGGAGGACGACTACCGCGACAACCGCCTCCTCAAGCTGCTGCAGCAGAACCTCGACATCGCTCGCTACCGCGCCAGCGAGGCGGCGCTGAGCCGCGTCGAGCTGGCCCGCCTGGCGGCCGCCGCGCCGGCCCAGGCCGCGACGCTGCTGGAGACCATGGGCTATTTCGACGCGACGGCCACCGTCGAGCGCATTGCCGACGACCCGACCCGGCTGCGCCTGCTCGTCAAGCCCGGCCCGCGCACGCGCGTGTCCAAGATCGACATCGACTTCCAGGAAGGCCTGGCCGCCGACGACGCGAAAGCGCTGCGCGACAGCCTGCGCAAGTCCTGGTCGCTGGAGGAAGGCGACCCCTTCACGCAGGGCTACTGGTCGTCCGCCAAGAACGACCTGCTGCTGCGCGCACGCTCCGGCGGCTTCCCGCTGGCGCGCTGGGGCGAGACGAACGCGCGCGTCGATGCCGACGCACACACCGCCGAGTTGAAGCTGGTGCTCGCCAGCGGCAACCGCGCCCGCTTCGGCGCGCTGCGCATCGAAGGGCTCAAGCGCCAGCGACCGCAGGCCGTCGAACGCCTGACCGGCTTTCGCCGCGGTGATGCCTACACCGAGCAGCAGCTGGCCGAGTTCCAGGAACGCCTCGTCAAGACGCAGCTGTTCGACTCGGTGCGCGTGCAGTTGCAGCCCGAGACCGTGGAGGCCGACGGCACCAGCCCCGTGCTGGTCACGCTGACCGAGGCGTCGCTGCAGCAGGCCACCGTCGCCGTGGGCTACCACGCCAACAACGGCCAGAGTGTCAGCGTCGAGCACCTGCACCGCCGGCCTTTCGACCTGCCGGTGCGCGCGCGCTCCAAGCTGCAGCTCAGCCGCGACCTGCGCGGCGTGGAGCTGGAGCTCAGCTCCCACCCGCAGCCCGACCTGAAGCGCAACCTCGCTTCGCTGCAGTTCGAGCAGGACCGCAGCGGCGACACCATCGCCACCAACCTCGGCCTGCGCCTGGGCCGGCTCTACGAGAGCACGACCAACGAAAGGCTCAGCTACGTGGAGCTGCTGCGCGCACGCGAGAAGGCCGGCGGCGAGGTCAACACCAACCTCGCCGTGTCCATCAACCAGCAATGGATTCGCCGCCGCCTCGACAGCAACCTGCTGCCCACGGACGGCCACTACACGCTGGCCCTCGTCGGCCTCGGCCAGGTGCGCGGCGGCGGCAGCGACGACAGCGGGCCCTTCGGCCGCATGCAGTTCAAGCTCGGCGTCTACAAGCCCTTCGGTGGCTGGTTCGGCTCGGCACGGGCCGAGGTGGCGCAGGTCGTCGCGCGCGAGTCGGTCGGCGTGCCGGAGAAGCTGCTGTTCCTGGCCGGCGGCGACGAGTCCGTGCGCGGCTATGCCTACCGCAGTCTCGGCCCGCAGAAGGACGGCCTGACCGTCGGTGGCCGTGTGCTGGCCACCGGCAGCGTCGAGATCGCGCGGCCCATCCTGGAGAGCATGCCCAACCTGTGGGGCGCCGTCTTCGTCGATGCCGGCAATGCGGCCTCGCGCTGGCAGGACTTCAGCGCCAAGGTCGGCGTGGGTGCCGGCGTGCGCTTTCGCAGCCCGGTCGGTCCGCTGAAGGTGGACCTCGCGAGGGCGCTCGACACCGGCAAGTGGCGCCTCCACTTCAGCGTGGGGATCACGCTGTGAGGCGGTCCCTGCGCATCCTCCGCAACGTCATGCTCGGCCTGGCGGTGCTCGTCGTGCTGCTGGCCGCCACCGTTGCATGGCTGCTGCGCAGCGAGTCCGGCGGCGCCTGGGTCATGGCCAATCTGCCTGGCGTGAAGATCGAGGCGCCCGAGGGCTCGCTGATGGGCGAGTTCCGCGCGAAACGCCTGCTGCTGAGCTGGGCCGGCGGCGAGGCCGAGCTGCGCGGCCTGCACTGGGCCGGGCTGGGCGTCAGCCCCAGCCAGGGCGTGCTGCTGGCACGCGAGCTGACGGTCGAGGAAGTCCTCGTCCGCACGCAGCCCAGCACCAGCCCCACCGTCGCGCCGCCCGATCTCAGCCTGCCGCTTGGCGTGCGCATCGCCAAGCTCTATGTCGGCAAGCTGAGCTGGTCGCCCGACCAGGCGCCGCTGGAGGCCCTGGCCGCCGAGATCGACCTGCCGCGTCGCGGCACCCATCACGTCAAGCTGACCGGTGCGCGCTGGCAGCACCTGTTGCTCAATGGCGACGCCAGAGTCGACAGCGCGGCGCCCATGCAGACCGAAGCGACGCTGACCGTCCAGCAAAGCGAAGCCACCGAGCTGCCCTGGGTCGCCGTGGCCGCCGCACGCGGGCCGCTTGCGAAGCTGGCGGCCAAGGCCGAGCTGGAGGCGGCGCACCAGACACTGAAGGTCGCGGGCGAAGTGCAGCCCTTCTCCGCCTGGCCCGTCAACGCGCTGCAGCTGCAGGCCGACAAGTTCGACCTGTCCGCGCTGGCCGCGCTCGCGCCCGGCCTGCCGCGCACATCGCTGACCGGCAACGCTCAGCTCAAGGCCCCCGCCCGCGACGCCGAGGCCACGCTGCAGGCCGAGCTGCGCAACGACGCCGCCGGTCGCTGGGACCAGGGCGCCCTGCCCGTGCGCCAGCTCGCCTTCACGGTGGCGGGCCGGCCCGACCAGCTCACCAGCCTGAGCCTCACGGCCCTGGACGCCCAACTGAACGGTGGCGGCCGCGTGCAGGGCAAGGGCCAGCGCGGTGCCGATGGCCGCTGGCAGCTCGACGCCCGTGTGCAAGGCCTGCGCCCCGAGGCGCTGGACGCCCGCGCCACACCGGCGCGGCTGGACGGCCCGCTGACGCTCGCAGGGGGCAAGGCCGGCGAACCGTTGACTGCGAAGCTGGACTTGCGCGGCACGCTGCAGGCCCGGCCGCTGCGCCTGCGCGCGCAGGTGCAGGGTCGTCTGCTGGATGAAGGCAGCCGCTGGCAGATCGAGGAGGCGCTGCTGTCCAGCGGCGACGCGGAGCTGAAGGCCAGCGGCCGCGTCGAGACGACGCAGGCCAAGGGCCGCACCGACGTCGCCGCCCAGCTCGACGCCCAGCTGCGCCAGTTCGATCCGCGCCTGCTGTGGCGCGGCGCCCCCGATTCGGCTTGGGCCCGCCTGCCCGGTGCCACGCGGCTCAACGCCGACGCCAAGCTCGATGTGCGCGGTGGCAGCCCGGACAACGCCACCGGCAGCGTCGACGCCCGCCTGCTGCCCAGCCAGTTCGCCGGCCTGTCGCTGGACGGGCAGTTCAAGCTGACCCGCGCCCGCGCCGCCGATGCCGCCGCCTTCGACGCACAGGCGCGCCTGGGCAGCAACCGCGCCGAGGCCCGCGGCGACGCGCGGCCCACGGCCGTCAATGCGAAGGTCAGGCTGCAGGCGCAGAAGCTGGCCGAGCTGAACCCGCTGCTGGCGCTGTTCGGCCAGGGCCCGGTCGCTGGCGCAGCTGATGGCGATGGCGATGTGCAATTGCTGCGCAGCACTGGCAACAAGCCTGGCCCCTGGCGTGTCGGCGGCAGCGGCAGGCTCGCGCTGAACAACGCCAGCGCGCAGGGCATCACGCTGGCCAGTGCCCGCGCCCAGGGCTCGCTGCCGCTGCCCGGCGCCGATGGCGACAGCCCGCTGGCGCTGACATTGGAGCTCGGCGGCCTGCGCCACCCGCAAGCCAACCTCAAGCTCGTGAAGCTGGACCTGCAGGGCCGCCGCAGCGCCCACGAGATCAAGGCCCAGGTCGCCGGCATCGTGCCCGCGCCGACGGGCAGCGACCGGCCCGACCTCAACCTCGGCGCGACGCTGCAGGCCAGCGGCCGCTGGGACGGTGAGAGCTGGGCCGGCCGCATCGCCAAGGTGGACGTCGCGCCGCTGCGCCCCGGCACGCCGGCCACGCTGGTGGCGAGCAATGTCGCGCTGCGCGTGGGCCCGGGCCTGCGCGTCAGCGCCGAGCCCGGCCGCGCCGAGGTCGGTGGCGCCTTCGTGCGCTGGCAGGCGCTGAACGGGCAAGGCGGAGAGAAGCCCGAGCTGCGCGCCGAACTGCAGCTCGAAGACCTCGCCGCCGCGCCGCTGATGGCGCGCTGGCAGCCCGACTTCGGCTGGGGCGGCGACCTGCGCGTGGCGGGGCATGCATCGGTGCAACTCGTCAACGACAGGCTGACGGCCGAACTGCTGATCGAGCGCCGCAGCGGCGACCTGCGCGTGACCGACGAGCTCGGCAGCCGCCCGCTGGGCCTGACCGACCTGCGCCTGGCGCTGAACGTGCAGGACGGCGTCTGGCGCGTCGCGCAGGGCCTGGCCGGCGCCGAACTGGGCAGCTTTGCCGGCGCGCTGACGCTGACGCCCACCGGCCGCTGGCCCGATGCCGCCACGCCCGTGCAGGGCGTGCTGCAGGCCCAGGTGAACGACCTCGCCACCTGGGGCCGCTGGGTGCCCGCCGGCTGGCGCCTGGCCGGCCGTGCGGCGGCCACGGTGCAGGTCGCCGGCCGCTTCGGTGCGCCGGAGCTGACGGGCCGCGTCGAGGGCGAGAAGCTGGCGCTGCGCCACCTGCTCTTCGGTGTCGACGTGACCGACGGCCGCTTCACGCTGGACCTGAAGGGCCAGCATGCCGAGCTGACGCGGCTGGAGGCGCGCGGCGGCGACGGCTGGCTGCGCGCCACCGGCCGGGCCGAACTGGGCGGCAAGCCGAGCGCGCACGTCGAGCTGAGGGCCGACAAGCTGCGCGTGCTGTCGCGCGTGGACCGGCGCATCGTCGCCAGCGGCGATGCGCAGCTGGACCTCGACGACAAGGGCCTGGCACTTGCGGCCAAGCTGCGCGCCGACGAAGGCCTGTTCGACTTCACGCACAGCGATGCGCCGACGCTGGCCGACGACGTGACCGTCGTGCGCAGCTCGCGCAGTGCCGGCCCGGCCACACCTCCGGCGCCCAAGGCTGTGCGCGGCTCGACGGTCGATGTCGCGCTGGACTTCGGCAATGACTTCAAGGTGCGCGGCCGCGGCCTCGCGACAACGCTGCGCGGGCAACTGCAGATCACGCAGAGGCCCGACGGGCCGCTGCGCGTGACCGGCAAGCTCGACGCCAACGGCGGCCAGTACGCGGCCTACGGCCAGAAGCTGGAGATCGAGCGCGGCGACATCACCTTCACCGGCGCGCTGGACAACCCGTCGCTGGACCTGCTGGCCGTGCGTCCCAACCTCGACGTGCGCGTGGGCGTGCGCGTCGGCGGCACGGCGCTGGCGCCGCGCGTGAGCCTCTATTCCCAGCCGGAGATGAGCGACACCGACAAGCTCTCCTGGCTGCTGCTCGGCCGCGAGCCCGACAGCCGCAGCGATACCGCGCTGCTACAGCGCGCCGCCGTCGCCCTGCTCAGCGGCGAGGGTGAAGGCGCGACGGGCAAGGCGCTGCGCCAACTGGGGCTGGACGAGCTGTCGCTGTCGCAGAGCGACGACGACACCAAGTCCACCATCGTCCGCCTCGGCAAGCAGATCTCGCGGCGCTGGTACGTCGGCTACGAGCGCGGCCTGAACGCGACGACGGGGTCCTGGCAGCTGATCTACCGCATCGCCCAGCGCTTCACGCTGCGGGCCCAGAGCGGGGATGACACGGCGCTGGACTTGATCTGGCAGTGGAAGTGGGACTAGGCGCCCCTCGCCCGGTCTTGCCGCGCTGAACGCGGGCAAGCCCAGTCTGGGACCGCGTCGCGGCATGAGCCGCACCGCTTCGCCAGGCACACCGCGCCCACCGGGCGCGCCGTGTCCGGGCTCAGCCCCCGAGGGGACGGCGATGCAAGCGGCATTGAGCCGCTTGCACATCGCCTGCGGGCCGGCTTGGGGCGGCCCGGCGCCGGTCCGCGATTCATGCACTACGCGTCGGAACTACTTCGACCGCCCGTCGTAGTGATGCACTGGCACGGCCGCGAGGTCGATGCCCTCGATGCAGCGGATGTTGACCGCGGCCATCGCAGAACCATCCGGCGCCTTGCCTTCGCCGTAGGGATGGATGCCGCAGGTCGGGCAGAACACGTGGCGGATGACGTGCTTGTTGAAGGTGTAGGCGGCCGTGTCGCTCTCGGGCGTCGTCAGCCGCAGCGCGGCGCGCGGCACGAACCACAGCAGCGAGCCCTTGCGCTGGCAGATCGAGCAGTTGCAGGACAGCGCGGAGTCGATCTCGCCGTCAACGTCGAACTTGATGCGGCCGCAGTGGCAGCTGCCTTGATGGGTGGTGGTCATGGGGTCTCCTGGATCGGGTGGGGACGGCGCATTCTGGCGCGCCATCCCGCCCCAGAGGCTCACCTCAAGTCGAAGCGGTCGAGCTCCATGACCTTGACCCAGGCCGCGACGAAGTCATCGACGAACTTGGACGCGGCATCGCTGCCCGCATAGACCTCCGCCAGCGCGCGCAACTGCGCGTTGGAGCCGAAGACGAGGTCGGCAACGGTCGCCGTCCACCTGCGCTCGCCCGTCTTGCGGTCCATGCCTTCCAGCGTGCCGTCGGCGGCCTTCTGCCACTTCGTGCCCATGTCCAGCAGGTTCACGAAGAAGTCGTTGGACAGCGTCCCGACACGCGTCGTCAGCACGCCCTTGGGGCTGCCGCCGGCGTTGGCGCCGAGCACGCGCAGGCCGGCGACGAGCACGGCCATCTCGGGCGCGGACAACGTCAGCAACTGCGCCTTGTCGATGAGGCGCTCGGCCGCCGAGGCCTCGGGCAGGCCGGCGGCGAGGAAGTTGCGGAAGCCGTCGGCCTGGGGCTCCAGCGGTTCGAAGGACTCGACGTCGGTCTGGTCCTGCGTCGCGTCCGTGCGACCGGGGCGGAAGGGCACGGTGATGTCGGCACCCGCCTGCTTGGCCGCCGCCTCGATGGCGGCGCTGCCGCCCAGCACGATGAGGTCGGCCAGCGAGATCCTCTTGCCGCCAGCAGCGGAGGCATTGAAGGCCTTCTGCACCCCTTCGAGCTTGGCCAGCACGCGCGCCAGCTCGGCCGGCTGGTTGACGGCCCATTCCTTCTGCGGCGCAAGGCGGATGCGCGCACCGTTGGCACCGCCACGGTGGTCGCTGCCACGGTAGGTAGAGGCCGAGGCCCAGGCGGTGGCGACGAGCTGCGAGATCGTCAGGCCCGAAGCCAGCAGTTGCTGCTTCAGCGCCGCGATGTCGGCTGCATCGACGAGGGCGTGATCGACCTTGGGTACCGGGTCTTGCCAGATCAGCTCTTCCTTCGGCACGAGCTTGCCGAGGTAGCGCGAGACGGGGCCCATGTCGCGGTGCGTCAGCTTGAACCAGGCGCGCGCGAAGGCATCGGCGAACTCCGCCGGGTTGGCGTGGTAGCGGCGCGAGATCTTCTCGTAGGCCGGGTCCATGCGCAGCGCCAGGTCCGCGGTGGACATCATCGGTGCGTGGAACTTGCTCGGGTCATGCGCGTCGACGACGGTGTCGCTGCCGGCGCCGCCCTTGGGCACCCACTGGTGCGCCCCGGCCGGACTCCTGGTCAGCTCCCAGTCGTACTTGAACAGCGTGTCGAAGTAGCCCATGTCCCAGGTCGTCGGGTTGGGCTTCCAGGCACCTTCGAGGCCGCTGGTGATGGTGTGGCCCGCCATGCCCGATGCATAGCTGCTCTTCCAGCCCAGGCCCTGCTCCAGGATGTCGGCGCCCTCGGGCTCCTTGCCGACGTGGCTGGCCGGGCCGGCGCCATGCGCCTTGCCGAAGGTGTGGCCGCCAGCCACGAGGGCCACGGTCTCCTCGTCATTCATCGCCATGCGGGCGAAGGTGTCGCGGATATCGCGGGCCGACGCGAGCGGATCGGGCTTGCCGTCCGGCCCCTCGGGGTTCACGTAGATGAGGCCCATCTGCACGGCGGCCAGCGGCTTGGCGAGGTCGCGCTCGCCGCTGTAGCGGCTGCCCGGCGTGCTGCTGGGCGCCAGCCATTCGGACTCGGGGCCCCAGTCGATGTCGGCCTCGGGCTCGTAGATGTCGGCCCGGCCGCCGCCGAAGCCGAAAGTCTTGAAGCCCATCGATTCGAGCGCGACATTGCCGGTCAGGATGAAGAGGTCGGCCCAGGACAGCTTGCGGCCGTACTTCTGCTTGACGGGCCACAGCAGGCGGCGGGCCTTGTCGAGGTTGCCGTTGTCGGGCCAGCTGTTCAGCGGCGCGAAGCGCTGGTTGCCGGTGTTGCCGCCGCCCCGGCCGTCGAACTGGCGGTAGGTGCCGGCGGCATGCCAGGCCATGCGGATGAAGAAGGGGCCGTAGTGGCCGTAGTCGGCCGGCCACCAGTCCTGCGAGTCGGTCATCAGCGCGGTCAGGTCGCTGACGACGGCATCGAGGTCCAGCGTCTTGAACTCGGCGGCGTAATCGAATGACTCGCCCATCGGGTTGGAACGCGGCGAATGTTGGTGCAGCAGCCCGACGTCGAGCTGGTTGGGCCACCAGCGCTGGTTGCCCTTGGCGGCGGCTGGCTTGTGGGCGCCCGAGAACGGGCAGTGGGATTCGGACATCGGTGTCTCCTCGGGGGTGAAGGGCCGGGCCAGTCTAGGAGTGCACCTGTGACGGATCAAAGCAATCCTGGCAATGGCGGCGATAGCAAAAATGCGCCGGCCGAACCGCCCCGCGGCCCGTGAGAGAATGCGCGCCCTCGCACCGCCGGCTCCACGGCGTGCCGGGTGCTCGCCGTAGTTCAATGGATAGAACGGCCGCCTCCTAAGCGGCAGATACAGGTTCGATTCCTGTCGGCGGGACCACCCCTATCCCTGCACAGCCGCGGGATCAAGCGGTGCGCCGCAATTGCTGAGCGACAAAGTGCTGGAGTGCGGCGTCGGCTTTCGCAGACAAAGCACGTTGCGGCATCTGTGCTGACAACCAAGCGAGTGCAGCGCGCAGGCGCTCGATGAAGTCTGCCTCGCTGTTCCGCAAAACAGGGACGGGCATTGTGACCGTCACCAGCATCGCCGCCAGGATTGCCGGGACGAGATCCTCCAATGCCTTGGTGCGTCCTTGAGCTGAAGCAGTCAGCACATAGTGCAGCAACTTGTCGGAGAGGCAGGAAGTGCGAGGGCCAGCACCGCGAGGAGTAGGACATGGCGCCACGAAAATGAGGTCGCCCGCTGCGGATGCGTGCCAGTCCGTGCCATACCGCCAGCCGTAGAAAAGATCTCGGAAACCGGCTCCCTCCAAGGCGCTGATCCGGAGAGCCTCGTCGATGGAGCGCTCGGCATCCCATGGATGGGCCCAAAGCCCGAGGTGCCAGATGAGCGCAGATATCCAGCGGCTGAAGTCGCTGCGGTCGCGCAGGCTGTGGCCACCGGTCATTGATCGCTGCGCCCAGAGGACGGTCACCGCGACGGCACAGTCGAGCACCAATTTGCGCAGCAGGCGTGCACTGTCTGGCCTCGCGAGGAGATCAAAGAACTCCTGGCGAGATGCCGAGTTGGCCATGTCATGGTCTTGATATGCACCTTGGAGATCAGCCAGCGCGTGCTGCAGATCTGCTTCGGCTCGCGCACGATCTGGCTCATCGGGCGGACGCACAGGCAGTGGGCCGGGCTCACCTTCCGGCGGGGAAGGCCCAAGCCCTCCTGCCAGATAGCCACGCCTGACCAACTCGCGCACCTGGTCCAGACTTTCGAAACCGATTTCCTCGCCGTCGAAGTCATGCAGGCCCTGCTGGAAATTGGCACGTGTGGCCCACAGAGCCGGGCTGACGCTGCCGACAGGCACCGTCTCCAGGCCCGTCACGCTGACGAAGACGGTGCGCTGAGCCGACAAGACCTGCCCAGCGGCGCGGCGTGAGGCAAAGGCCATGCCGTCGCGTACCGACCAGGCCTCGATATGCCAATTGGGACTGGTTGCGTACCGCGGCTTCACGCCCATTGATAACCTTTCCCGCCGGACGTCGCCAGGCGATAGGGCAATTGGTGTGCGGCCAGCTCCTGCGCGACTTCACGGCGCCTCGAGAGCCAGAGCAACTCGACGAGGCTGGGCGGCTGATGGGCCGTGCGGCGCTGCGAGATCGAGGCCTCGACCGCGGCCTCCTCGGGCAACTGCCGAACCTCTTCGATGTGGTTGCGCGCGATGGCCCCTTGCAGATGCACCTCGACAAACTCCTGATCCGTCATCACCAGATTCGAAACCTGGCCCGAGGTGATCAGGTGGTGCGTCTCGGGCAGGCGCGGCAGCATCTTCAACAGCAGCATGTCGACGAGGTCGGTGTCCCATGTGCCACGCAGCGTGGCCACCAGGCGGCGGGTGCCTGCGTCGCTGCGACCGGCCAGCGGCGGCAGCAGCAGGTCGTAGGAGTCGCGGTCGAACAGCCGCGTACCACCGGGCACGTTGGCCGGGTGCAGCACCATGCAGTACTCGCCATAGAAGCGCACGCCCGCGCCGCCCAGGGCGACCGCGGCGAAATAGGTCTCGGCGGGTTTTTCCAGCTCAAGCCAGCCATCGACCTGCCTGCGCTCGGGTGTCGGCGTTCTGCTCTCGCCACCAACGATGGGCTTTTCGTAGATGTTCTTGTACCGGCCTGTCCTCAGGAATTCCAGCAACGCATCGGCGCCGATGTTGATCACCGCGCGGGGGCCGGCATCGCGGTCCTCCAGCAGTTCGCGAATGACGCCGACATGGCCTCTCGTAAAGGCGCCGCCACGCCCCGACGCGCTCAAGTCGGCGAGCGCCTTGGCCAGACGTTTCGCCCAGGGTGAGCGGCTGAAATAGACCTTGTCCAGAGTGGCTGCCATCGCGCAGGGTAGTCAGGCCGCGGGGGCCTTCAGGATCGCCACGCAGTGCGCCTCGAAGGCGCGCAGCGCGACATGCACCTGCTTCAGCCTGAACCAGCGTGCGGCCGAACTCGCGTCGACGCCTTCGAGCAGCGCCTTCAGGGGAGACAGCGTGTCTGACAGGGGTGGGTCGAGCCAGGCATCCATGAACTCATCGACCTCCATGCAGCGCGCGCCGTCGGAACGGACCGTCATCGCCGCGGCGATGGCGCGCTGCTGAAGGCTGAAGACTTGGGTATCACCCGCATCGCTGCCCTTCCAGTTATCCATTGGATGATTGCCGAGAGCCCCGCCCACGGCCCGGATGTGCTCGAAGAATTTGTCCTTGTCGGCCTGGGTCTCGAACAACTCGAAGCTCATCTCGACCTGCAGGCGTCGCACCCAATAGAAGTACTGGGCGAACAAGTACAAGGTAGACGGCATGAAGTAGTCGTAGCGGATCGACCAACCTTGCGCAACGTCTTTGGAAGGGCTCAGGGCCACCTCAGCGTGGTCCTCGAGGATGTTGAACAACCTGTGCTCCAGTTCCCGGATGGCCCCCAGGATCGGATTGGCCCAGCGCAGCACTTCTGCGCGGAGGCGGTCGTTGCGGGCGCTGGCCGCTTCCTGGCGCCAAGCAGCCTGGTCTCGATACAGGCTGAGGGCGGCTCTGATCTGCTCGAGTTCGCTGCTTTTCTCGAAACCCAGTTCGACCTTGAATTGCTCAAGCTCCTTGCCCTTCGCAAGGGCCAGCGAGCCCTTGAACTGCTCCAGTTCCTTGCCCTTTTCGAGAGCCAGCGTGCTCTTGAGCTCCTCCGTTCCGCGCTTCAGCTTCTCCCCGGCGTCCAGAAGGTCGCGCTGCAGCAACTGTGTGACCAGCTTCTTGGCGAGGAAGGTGGCAACGGCGATCGCGAATGCAGTGCCGCCAAACAACGACGCGAGGTAGGAAAACGCATCCATGCCACTCCTTGGCCAGGCAGGTAGACCGGCGAGACGCTAGCAGCAGGCCCATGCGGAGTCGCCATGAAGATTGAGGATGGATCCAGGTCCGCGTCCTCTACGCAAATGAAAGGATGACTGCCGCCCGCCCACGACCTCCAATCGCGCGAACAACGCGGGGAGTCATCGTGTCCGGTCCTGACGCCAGTCCACCGCCTGCGGGCAGCACCACCGCGCCGTCGCTGGACGAGCAGATCAAGCAGCTGCAACTGCAGAAACTCAAGGCTGAACTGAAGCAGCTGCGCGGGCTCAGCTTCGACGCGATCGCCAAGCTGCTGGTCGCGATGCTGGGCATCGCCGCAGCGGCCTGGGCGGGCTACATCGGCTTGATCAAGGCCCAATCCGACCTCATCGATGCCCGCGAGAAGGTCAGCGCGCAGACCAAGCTGCTCGACAAGCAGGCGGGTGATGTGGCGGAACTCGATGCCCGGCGCAAGCAGGTCACCGAGGTCTATGAGCAGCTGCAGGTCAAGGTCCTGGCGCTCGAGGCGCAGGCCCAGAAACTGTCGGCAGGGCCCGCACAAGGCGCGGCCGTCACCGAATTGAAGGCGCAGCTGGCAGACGCCGTGAAGCCGACCGTGTTCGTGCAGTTCGCCGGCGACCTGAACCGCGACGCGCTCATCAAGCCGCTGATGCAACGCATCGCCAGCAACGGCTTCAACGTGCCGGGCGCCGAGCGCGTCAACCGGGGTCAGCGCAACCAGATCAAGTACTTTGCCGACACCCCGGAAGAGCGGGCCAACGCCGAGAAGCTCGCGGGCATCGTCACCGCCTATTTCAAGGAAGCGGGCTGCCCACTGCCTTCGCTGGAGACACGCTTCGCCGAGACCCCGAATGGCAAGCGCAGCCCGCCGGAGCTGTGGCTGCTGCACAGCTGCGCCAAATCCTCCTGAGCGCGACGGCGCATGCCAGAACCGCTGAACGCATAAGCATCCCCGCTTTCCTTCGTTCCGCGAGCAAGCCCCCTTCCCTATCGTTGTGGCCTGAATAGACGCAGGCCACCATGCACATCACCAGCATCTCCGGCAGCTCCAGCGAACGCTCGCGCTCGGCGTGGCTGACCCAGTTCGCGCTGACCCGCCTCGAAGGCGTGGCCACACGCAGTGAGCACATCGCCGTGCGCGACCTGCCGGCCGGGCCGCTGCTGTTCGCCGACGTGACCGATCCCGGCATCACGCGGGCCATCGAGGCCGTGACCGGAGCAGACCTCGTCATCGTCGGCACGCCCATCTACAAGGCGGCCTACTCGGGCCTGCTCAAGCTCTTCCTCGACCTGCTGCCGCCCGACGCGCTGCGCGGCAAGACCGTGCTGCCGCTGGCCACGGGCGGCAGTGCCGCCCACCTGCTGGCGCTGGACTACGCCCTCAAGCCCGTGCTGTCGGCCCTGGGCGCCCGCCATGTGCTGGACGGCGTGTTCGCCACCGACGCTCAGTTGCAACGTCATGAAGCGGGCGGCTATGTGCCCGAGGCCGATCTGCTCGCGCGACTGGACCGCGCCCTCGAACCGCTGGCGCCGGCCGCGCGAATGCGCAGCCCCGTCGAGCTCGGCTGTCGGCGCTGACCGCCAACTGCCGCTTCACCCCTTGTCTCCTCGCCACCCGGACGGGTTCGGCGACTTGTTCCCGGCGCTCGGATGCGGATCGGGCGTGACCGAGCGCCGGGACTTTTTTGCACAGGACAGACACATGCGTTTCAGCTCTCTCTTCCGCCTGGCCGCGCCACTGCTCATCGCGGCCGCCAGCCTGCATGCGTCGGCACAGACGACGCTTCCCGGGACTTTGAGAATTGGCTTCCAGAAATCGGCCAGCCTGCTCACCTTCCAGAAGTCCAACGGCTCGCTGGAGAAGAAGCTCGGCGCCCTGGGCGTGTCGGTCAAGTGGGTCGAGTTCCCCGCCGGCCCGCAGTTGCTGGAAGGCCTGAACGTCGGCGCCGTCGACGTCGGCTTTGTCGGCGAAGCCCCGCCCATCTTTGCGCAGGCCGCCGGCGCGAAGTTCGTCTACATCGGCTTCGACCCGGCCGCGCCGGAGGCCGAGGCCATCGTCGTGCCCAAGGACTCGCCCATCAAGTCGGTTGCCGAGCTGAAGGGCAGGAAGGTCGCGCTGAACAAGGGCAGCAATGTGCACTACCTGCTCGTGAAGGCACTGGAGAAGCAGGGCCTGAAGTTGAGCGACGTGCAGGCCGTCTACCTGCCGCCGGCCGATGCGCGTGCCGCCTTCGAGCGCGGCGCCGTGGACGCCTGGGTGATCTGGGACCCCTTCCTCGCTGCCGTCGAGAAGCAGAGCGGCGCCCGCCTGCTGCAGGACGGCAAGGGCCTCGTCAACAACTACGCCTACTACCTGGCCGAGCGCGGCTATGCCGAGAAGCAACCCAAGGTCATCCAGGCGCTGTTCGACGACACCCAGGCCCAGGCCGCCGCGCTGAAGGCCAACGTCAAAGCCGCGGCCGCCGTCATCGCGCCGCTGCAGGGCCTGTCACCCGACGTCGTCGAGCTGAGCCTGACGCGCTACCAGTTCGGCGTGAAGCCGCTGACGCCGGCCGTCGCCGCCGAGCAGCAGAAGATCGCCGACACCTTCCACGGCCTGGGGCTGATTCCCAATCCCATCCGCGTGGCCGACGCGCTGCCAGGCACGGTCAAGGTGGCCGAGCGATGAGCACGGCAACGACGACCCGCCGCGCGGCGGTCGCCATCCTCGCGACGACGGCTTCGCTGTGGGTGCGGGCACAGCCCGCGCAGCAGCTCCGCATCGGCTTCCAGAAGGGCTCCTACAACCTCGCGCTGCTGAAGAGCTATGGCCTGCTGGAGCAGCGCCTGCCCGGCACCCGCATCCAGTGGACCGAGTTCCCCGCCGGCCCGCAGCTGCTGGAGGCGCTGGCGCTTGGCAGCGTCGAGTTCGGCGCCACCGGTGACGCGCCGCCCGTGTTCGCGCAGGCGGCGGGCAAGGACGTCGTCTACGTCGGCGCCGAGCCGCCCAAGCCCGACAGCTCAGCCGTGCTCGTCAAGCCGGACTCGCCACTGAAGAAGCTGGCCGACCTGAAGGGCAAACGCATCGCGCTGCAGAAGGGCAGCAGCGCCCATTTCCTGACCGTGCGCGCCGTGAAGAAGGCGGGCCTGGCCTGGAGCGACATCCAGCCCGTCTACCTGCCGCCGGCCGACGCGCGCGCCGCCTTCGAGCGTGGCTCGGTCGATGCCTGGGCTGTGTGGGACCCGTATTACGCCGCGGCCGAAGTGACCGGCGAGCTGCGCGCACTGGCCACCAGCCGCGGGTTGACGAGCAACAACACCTTCTACCTCGCCTCGCGCGCGCTGAGCCGTGATGCCGCGCTGGTGAAGACGCTGTTCGATGCGCTGACCGACACCGATGCCAAGGCCCGCGCCGACCGCCGCGACGCCGTGCAGCGCTATGCCGACTTCGCCGGCCTGCCGCTGGCCACGGTCTACAAGATGGTCGAGCGCCGCGGTGCAGCGCCGGTCGGCCCGCTGACGGCCGACATCGTCAAGGAGCAGCAGCTCGTCGCCGACTCCTTCACCGAGCTGGGCCTTATTCCTCGCAGCATCCGCGTCGCCGACGCGATTGCCACGCCGATCCGAAAGGCATGACATGAAGATCTTCTGGTTCATCCCCACCCACGGCGACAGCCGCTACCTCGGCAGCTCGCGCGGCGCGCGCGTCAACGATTTCGCCTACTTCAAGCAGATCGCCATCGCCGCCGACAGCCTCGGCTACGAAGGCGTGCTGCTGCCTACCGGCCGCTCGTGCGAGGACTCCTGGATCGTCGCCGCCAGCCTCATCGACGCGACGCGCAATCTGAAGTTCCTCGTCGCGCTGCGCCCCGGCCTCGTCGCGCCGTCGCAGAGCGCGCGCATGGCCGCCACGCTGGACCGGCTGTCGGGCGGCCGGCTGCTCGTCAACCTCGTCACCGGCGGCGACCCCGACGAGCTGGCCGGCGACGGCCAGTTCCTGGGCCACGCCGAGCGCTACGAGCAGTCCGCCGAATTCATCCGCATCTGGCGCGAGCTGCTGGCCCGCTCGCACGACGGCACGCCGCTGGACTATGAAGGCGAGCACCTCAGCGTGAAGGGCGGCAAGGTGCTCTACCCGCCCATCAACAAGCCCTATCCACCGGTCTTCTTCGGCGGTTCGTCGGGACCGGCGCACGACCTGGCCGCGAGCCAGGTCGACACCTACCTGACCTGGGGTGAACCGCCGGCCGAGGTGGCCAAGAAGCTGCAGGACGTGCGCGAACGTGCCGCGGCCAAGGGCCGCCAGCTGCAATACGGCATCCGCCTGCACGTTATCGTCCGCGAGACCGAAGACGAGGCCTGGCGCGCCGCCGCCGAGCTGGTGTCCGAGCTCGACGAGGCCACGGTCAAGGCCGCGCAGGCTCGCTTCAAGACCATGGACTCGGTCGGCCAGCGGCGCATGGCCGAGCTGCATGGCGGCCAGTTCGACAAGACCAACGTGCGCGCCGGCCTGGAGATCTCGCCCAACCTGTGGGCCGGCGTGGGCCTCGTGCGCGGCGGCGCCGGCACGGCGCTGGTGGGCAACCCGCAGCAGGTGGCCGACCGCATCAAGGAATATGCCGACCTCGGCCTGGCGTACTTCATCCTCAGCGGCTACCCCCATCTGGACGAGGCTCACCGCTTCGCCGAACTGGTGTTCCCGCTGCTGCCGCTGGGCGTGCGCGAGAAGCTCGCGTCGCCGGCGCTGACGGGGCCGTTCGGCGAAGTGGTCGCCAACAGCTACGTTCCGAAGGCAGTCTCCGCATCCTGACCATGCTGAAGCGCCTCACCCCCTGGCTGCTGCCCGCGGCCATCCTCGTCGCCTGGGAGATCGCGTCGCGCAGCGGCCTGCTGTCGGCGCGCATCCTGCCCGAACCGGCTGCGGTGCTCGCCGCCTTCTGGCAGCTGCTGCGCTCGGGTGAGCTCGCCCATCATGTCGGCGTCAGCGCGGCGCGTGCGTTCTCGGCGCTGGCCGTCGGCGGTGGGCTGGGCCTGCTGCTCGGCCTGCTGACCGGCACCTGGAAGCACGCCGAGGCGCTGCTGGACACGACGCTGCAGATGCTGCGCAACATCCCCGCGCTGGCGCTGATCCCGCTGGTCATCCTGTGGTTCGGCATCGACGAGGCGGCCAAGCTCGTGCTTGTCGCCGTGGGTGTGTTCTTCCCGGTCTACCTGAATACCTTCCACGGCATCCGCAACGTCGACCGCACCTCATCGAGATGGCGCGCAGCTACGGCCTGTCGGGCTGGCAGTTGTACAGACAGGTCATCCTGCCCGGCGCGCTGCCGTCCATCCTCGTCGGCCTGCGCTTCTCGCTGGGCCTGATGTGGGTGCTGCTCATCGTCGCCGAGACGCTGTCGGCCCAGGCCGGCATCGGCTACCTGACGATGAACGCCCGCGAGTTCCTGCAGACCGACATCGTGCTGGTCGGCATCCTGCTCTACGCGCTGCTGGGCAAGCTGGCCGACGTCGTCGCCCGCGGGCTGGAAAAGGCCTGGCTGCCCTGGCACAAGGGCTATGCGAGCCAAGGAGCATGAGCATGTGGCTGACCGAGTTCGACACCCCCGTGCTGCCGCGTGAACCCAGGGCCGTTGAAGCGTCCCCCGCACGCGAGACGTCGCACGGCCTTGCACTGCAACTTCGCGGCGTCGCCAAATCCTTCGGCACGCGCCACGTGCTGCAGGGGCTGGACCTGAACATCGCGCCCGGCGAGTTCGTCGCGCTGGTGGGCCGCAGCGGCTGCGGCAAGAGCACGCTGCTGCGCCTCATCGCCGGGCTGGATGCGCCGAGCGCCGGCAGCGTCGACGCCGGTTCGCCGCACGAGCGCCGGCTGATGTTCCAGGACGCCCGGCTGCTGCCGTGGAAGCGCGTCGTCGACAACGTGGCGCTTGGCCTCACAGGCAAGGACGCCCGCGACCGCGCAACGGAAGCGCTGGCCCAGGTGGGCCTGGCCGGCCGCGGCGGCGACTGGCCTGCGACGCTGTCTGGTGGCCAGCGCCAGCGCGTCGCCCTCGCCCGCGCACTGGTGCACCGCCCGCGCCTGCTGCTGCTGGACGAACCGCTGGGTGCGCTCGACGCGCTGACGCGGCTGGAGATGCACCGCCTCATCGAGCAGCTGTGGCGCCGCCACGGCTTCACGGCCCTGCTCGTCACGCACGACGTGACCGAGGCCGTCGCGCTGGCCGACCGCGTGCTGCTGATCGACCGCGGCGGCATCGCGCTGGATGCGTCCGTCACGCTGCCCCGCCCGCGCTCCCGCACGGCAGCGGGCTTTGCGGAGCTGGAAGACCGCGTGCTGCGCCACATCATCGGCAATCCGGCCGGCTGAGAAAGAAGAAGGCCCGATACCGTGCATCGGGCCTTCTGTCGGTGCCGGTCGTGTGGCCCATCTGGGCGACAACGTTGGCTCGCGACGATTCAAATCTAGGCGCTTCGCAACGCCGGCGCGACGGGATCAATGCCGCGTGATCCCGTAGGCCGTGGCCTACGCGGTGTGACCTACACCACGCCTTTCGCGCCCGCGTCGCGCGGCGCGGCACGCGGGTCCGCGGAAGCGGTGGTTTTCACTGCGGGCCGGCGGCCGTGCGCCCTATGTTGGCGGCATGACGTTCCGCCACCGCCGCCGCCTTCCCGCGCCCAGCTTCGGACCGCGCCGCATCGCCGCCCAGCAGGGCCGCGCGCGGCTGGTCATCGATGAGCGTTTCCCTGCCGAGCACCAGCCCGTGCAGGCCGGGCTGCAGTTGCTGGAGCGTTTCTCGGCGCTGATGGCCGCCCAGGGCTGGCCGGCCCATGTGTCACGCCTGGCGTATGACCGCATCTACGCCGGCGAGCGCTTCGGCTTTGCCAAGCGAGTGGGCCGCGGCGAACTGCCCGGGCTGGCCAGGCAACTGCTCGCGCATTGGCGCGCCAGTCGCGTCGTCGCCGAGGAAAGCTAGCGATCCAGGCGCCGGCGACGGTTCCGACATCTCGCACGCGCAATCGAAGCCGCGCAGGGCCAGATAGCGCACGCTCTGCCCCCGCGCAGGCAAGGCATGGGCATAGCTGCCGGTGGGCTCGCAGGACAGCGCGTAGTCGATGACGAAGCACCGGTCGGGCCCCTCGGCGTCCCAGCAGAAAGGGTCGCAGCCGCACAGGCTGGCGCGCAGGAACCCGGGCGATGCGAGCGCCACGTCGGACAGGTCGCGCCAGCCGAGGTCGATGAGGAGGGTCCCTGGGCCGTCTAGCGCGTCCAGCCGCGGCGACTCGCAACCGCCGACTGTGACGGCCACGAGCCGCAGGCAGGGCCCGTGCGGCGGGTGGTCCTGCACGCTCTGCAGTTGTTCGATCCTGGCGAACAGCAGGCCCTGCTCGGGCAACTGCTCGATCAATCCATGGCTCATGGGCTGCTCCCTAACTGCCAATGCCAACGGAGTTGAGCCCAGCCGCGAGCGCCCCGCAAGATGGGGCCGTCCACAATGTTGCGGACACGCCATGGCACCATGCCGCCCCATGACCGCCCAGACCGTCCACGTCGCCTGCCTCTGCGCTGCCTGGTGCCGCACCTGCGAGTCCTATCAGGACGTCTTCGAAGCCGCCTGTGCCGAGCTGCCGCAGGCCGGCCTGCACGTGCGCTGGATCGACATCGAGGACGAGGCCGACCTCATCGGCGACCTCGACATCGAGACCTTCCCGACGCTGCTCATCGCCGATGCCGAGCACGTGCGCTTCGCCGGCCCGCTGATGCCGCAACCCGAGACTCTGAAGCGCGTGCTGCGGGCGCATCTGCTGGATGCCACGCCGGCACGGGTGGCGCCGGAGTACATCGAGCTGGCCGGCAGGCTTAGGGCTCAGCGCTGACTGGGCGGGGCTTGCGCGATGTGAACGTGATCACTACCGGATGGGCCGCGGCCGTCATTAGCTCTTCGGTCGTCCAGTGCCTTGTCAGCCAGATCGCCAGGGCCACTCGCTCCAGGTGCGCGTTCCCCATCATGGGCCGCTGCTGCAGCGCGTAGTCGGTTGCGATCAGGTGTGCGATCGACTCGCTCGGTGTCGTGTTGCTTGCAGGGTCTCGCCAAACGAAGTTGAAGACGAAGCTGTACGGGTTCATCGGCTCGATCTTCGGCATGCCCGTGCCACGCGCGCGTGCCCACGCCTGCGCCTGCTGCTCCGCTGTCGCCAGCTGCCCTGGTTTTTCAGGCATCGCGTCAAAACGGCTCAACCCCAGCTCGTACAGCAGCCACGGCGAGAGGGCCACCAAAAGCGCCAGCACGCTGAGGACACCTCCCACGAATCGCAGTAATTTCCGCATGGTGAGCAAGTTTGCAGCATGTAAGCCTAGCTGTAGGACTGTACTGACATCCACTCGGCACGAATGCCGGTGCCGGGCTCACATGCGGGCGCCGACAGTGGAGTCATGGCCGAGACTCCCCCCGCACCGCCCGCGCCCCCGCCACATGACCTCACGCCCGGCGGTGCTGCCACCGGCTTCCTGCGCGTGGCCGCCGGCGCCGAGGCCGCAGCCCCGGCCGTGCGCGCCGTGCAATTCGGCGCCGAGCGCTTTGCCGAGCACGGCCGCAGCCTGGCCGCGGCCCAGCGCGTCGACGACGAGGGCAGCAAGCCGCGTCCCTTCTTCCCACGGCTGAAGAGCAATCTGCAGGTCTGGAGCGCCGCGCTGGACGTGCTGTCCGAGCAGGGGCTGCAGGCCGACTCCGACCCCGCGCACGCCTGGCTGCTGGACAACGCCCGCCTCGTGCAGCAGCAGCTCGACGAGGTGCTGCACGACCTGCCGCGCAGCTATTTCCAGCGCCTGCCACGCCTGGCCGACGAGCCGCTGCAGGGTCTGCCGCGCGTCTACGGCGTCGCCTGGGCCTGGGTGGCCCATGCCGACAGCTCGCTGGACATGGCGCTGATGCAGCACTTCCTGGCCGGCCACCACGAGGAGCATCCGCTGACGCTGCGCGAGCTGTGGGCGCTGCCGTCGACGCTGCGCGTCGTGCTGGTGGAGAACCTGCGCCGCCTGGCCGAGCGCGCCGCCTGGCGTCATCTCGGACGCCGCGCCGCGCAGTCGCTGTTCGAAGCGCTGCCGCATCTGACGCCCGACGCCGTGCGCCGCCAGCTCGCCGACTGGCAGGCGCGCTGGCCGCGCGACCCGGCCATGCAGGCGCTGGCGCTGCGCCTGCATGAACGCCTCGTCGACCGTTCCCTCGGCCTGCCCGAGGAGGGCGACGAGCCCGGCTCGGCGTGGACCACGGCGCGCAACTGGATCGACGGCCTGCTCGACAACCCCGCCGCCGCGCAGACCGCCGAGCAGACCGAGAGCGCGGCCGACCACCAGAGCATTCGCAATGCCATCGGCAGCCTGAGGCGGCTGGGCGCGGCCGACTGGGCCGGCCTGTTCGACGCCGTGCATCCGGCGCTGAAGGCGCTGAACCGCATCGACATCTACCGCCACGAGCAGGAAAGCACGCAGGACCGCAGCATGCACGCCATCGAGGCGCTGGCGGCCCGGCACAAGCTGCCCGAGTCCGACGTGGCCGAGGTGCTGCGCCTGCTGTGCAGCGACCCTGCCTGGGCGCCCGACGCCGCCGAGCGCGCCCCGCTGCACTGGCTGACCGGCCGCGGCCGCGAGCAGCTGCTGAAGGAGCTGCGCATCCGCGAGCAGTGGCCCGAGCGCGCCAGCGCCACGCTGCTGCGCCACCGCAGCTTCATCTACCTGGCCAGCCTGGGCTTGCTGGGCGTGGCCGCCGTGAGCCTGCTGCTGGCGGCCGGCCTGCCCCCGGATGCCGGCTGGCCCATGGTGGTGGCCGCCGCGCTGCTCGCCGCGCTGCCGGCCAGCGAGGCCGTCGTCGCGCTGGCCAACCGCCTCATCAGCGAAGGCGCACGGCCGCTGCGGCTGCCGCGGCTGGCCTGGCCCGGCGGCATTCCGCCCGAGGCGCGCACGCTGGTCGTCGTCCCTTGCATGCTGACGCGGCCCAAGGGCATCGCGACGCTGCTCGCGCAGCTGGAACGCCATCACCTCGCCAACCTGGAGGGCGAGGCGCAGTTCGCGCTGCTCAGCGATTTCGGCGACGCCAAGGCCGAGCATCTGCCGCAGGACAGCGCACTGCTGGCCCAGGCCCGCGCCGGCATCGAGGCCCTGAATGCGCGCCACGGCCCCGGCAGCGGCGGCCTGCCGCGCTTCCTGCTGCTGCACCGCGAGCGCCGCTGGAGCGAGACCGAGCAGAAGTGGATGGGCTGGGAGCGCAAGCGCGGCAAGACCGAGGCGCTGGTGGCCCTGCTGGCCGGCCATGCCGCCGACACCCTGCCCGACCGCTTCGTCGACCTCGGCGCGCTGTCGACGCCGGCGCCCGGCATCCGCCACCTCGTCACGCTGGACAGCGACACCGCCCTGCCGCCCGGCGCGCTGCGCGAGCTCGTCGCCATCGCCGCCCACCCGCTGAACCGCCCGCGCGTCGAGACCTCGGCGGCGGGCGCCGTCACCGTCGTGCACGGCCACGGCATGCTGCAGCCGCGCGTCGCCACGCCGCTGGCGACGGCCGCGGGCAGCTCCACGGTGCACGGCACCTGGTTCCACAGCCTGTTCTCCGGCCAGCCCGGTGTGGACCCTTACAGCACGGCCGCGTCCGAGGTCTACCAGGACCTGTTCGACGAAGGCAGCTGCACTGGCAAAGGGTTGATCGACGTGCAGGCCGCGGCCCAGGTGCTGGCCCACCGCCTGCCCCAAGGCCAGGTGCTGAGCCACGACCTGCTGGAGGGCTCGCTGATGCGCTGCGCCGGCGTCAGCGATGTCGTGCTGGTGGAGGCCGCGCCCATGCATGCCGACGTGGCCGCCTCGCGCATCCACCGCTGGACGCGGGGCGACTGGCAACTGCTGCCCTTCATCAACCATCCGCGGCGCTGGGGCCTGCGTGCCGTCCACGTCTGGAAGATGCTGGACAACCTGCGCCGCAGCCTGGTCGCGCCCGCGTCGCTGCTGCTGCTGGTCGCGTCATGGCTGGGCCTGGGGCTGACGCCCGGCTGGGCGCTGGCCGCCGTGGCCGCGGCCTTCGGTGCCGGGCCGCTGATGGGCGCGCTGGCCGCCTGTGCGCCGGCACGCGACCGCATCTCGCTGCAGCGCTTCTACCGCCAGGCCGCCATCGAGCTGGGCCGGGCCGTGGCCGGCACGGCCTGGCACCTGGCCATGCTGCCGGCCATGACCTGGCTGCAACTCGACGCCATCGTCCGCGCGCTGGTCCGCCAGAAGTCGCGCCGCGGCCTGCTGGAATGGACGACGACCGACGCCGCCGAGGCCGCGGCCCGCACCGACTGGAAATCGCTGCTCACCCAGCACCGCAAGCTGAGCATCGCCACCGGCGGGCTGGCCACGCTGCTGGTCAATGCCAGCTTCGTCGGACTGGCCGTGGCCTGGCCCTTCGCGCTGCCGCTGCTGGCCGCCTGGCTGCTGTCGCCGCTGTGGACAGGCCTGGCCAGCCGGCCGCGCCCGCGGCCGCGCCGCGAGGCCATCGCCGACGAAGACCGCCACTACCTGCTCGCCGTGGCCCGCGACACCTGGCGCTGGTTCGAGCGCTGGGTCACCAAGGACGACAACGACCTGCCGCCCGACAACGTGCAGTTCGACCCCGACACGGCCATCGCCCATCGCACGTCGCCCACCAACATCGGCCTCTACCTGCTGTCGGCCTGCTGCGCGCGCGAGTTCGGCTGGCTGCACAACGTCGGCCTGGCCGAGCGCATGGCGCGCACGCTGGACACCCTCGACAAGCTCCCCAAGCACCGCGGCCATCTCTACAACTGGATCGACACGCAGCGCCTGGCCGTGCTGGAGCCGCCCTATGTGTCGGCCGTGGACAGCGGCAACCTGTGCGCCTTCCTGCTCGTCGCCGCGGCGGCCTGCGAAGGTTTCGCGCGCGGCGAGGACGGCATGGCGCCGGCACCCGAGGTCGCCGAGGCGTTGAACACCGTGGCCGCCCGCGCCCGCGCGCTGGCGCTGGCCCACGACTTCACCTGGCTCTACGACCCGCAGCGCCGCCTGCTGCACATCGGCGCCGTCGTGCCGGCCCATGTCGAGCCCGGCGAGGAGAGGCTTGACCAGAACCACTACGACCTGCTCGCCTCCGAGGCGCGGCTGACCAGCCTCGTCGCCATCGCCAAGGGCGACCTGCCGGCCTCGCACTGGGGCGCGCTGGGCCGGCCCTTCTTCTCGCGCGGCACCGTGACCGGGCTGAAGAGCTGGTCGGGCTCGATGTTCGAGATGTTGATGCCGTCCCTGGTGCTGGACGAACCCGCCGGCAGCGCGCTGGAGGAAGCCGCCCGCGCGACGGTGATGGAGCAGATCCGCGCCGGCAAGGCGAAGGGCCTGCCGTGGGGCGTCTCGGAGAGCGCCTATGCCAAGCGCGACGAGAGCCTGGCCTACCAGTACGGCCCGCAGGGCAATGCGGCCCTCGCGCTGCGCGACACGCCGCCGGAAGAGCTCGTCGTCGCCCCCTACGCCAGCCTGATGGCGACGATGGTCATGCCACGCGCCGCGGTGGCCAACCTGCGTCATCTGCAGGCGCTGGGCGCGCGCCACGAGCTGGGCTTCATGGAGGCGCTGGACTACACCGCCAGCCGCCAGCCCGAGGCGAGCGGCGACGGCGAGACGCATGGCCCCCGGCTGCAGCGCATCGGCACGACGATGGCCCACCACCATGGCATGAGCCTCGTCGCGCTGACCGAGGTGTTGTGCGGCGGCGCGCCGCAGCGCTGGGCCGACAACGAGCCGCGCCTGTCGGCCGTGCGCTGGCTGCTGCACGAGCGCGCGCCGCACGAGGTGCCGCCGCTGAAGGAACCGCCCGCGACGCCGACGCGCGCCGCGCCACGCCGCGCCCACATCTCCCTCGTCGTGCCCGACACGCGCGGCCGCGCACTGCCAGCCACGTCCTGGCTGGGCCACGGCAAGCTCACGGCGATGCTGCGCGAGAACGGCAGCGGCACGCTGATGTTCGGCGAGCCCGGCCAGCAGGTGCTGGTGAGCCGCTGGCACGACGACCTCGCCCAGGACCTGCTCGGCCACCACCTGCATCTGCGCGACCTCGACACGCCCTGGCCCGTGACGAACGAAGCCAACTGGCGCGGCGGCCCCGAGGCCACGCCATGGCGCTCGCTGACGCTGCGGCCCACGCCCGGCCCGCAATGGCGCTACAGCGCACGCCTGCATCCGGCCAGCGCCCAGTTCACGGCCGAGGGCGAGCAGCTGCACAGCCACACCGAGGTCTGGGTCGCCGTGGAGGACGACGTGGAGCTGCGCCGCATCACGCTGCGCAACCTGTCCGACCGCGAGCGCCACCTGGCGCTGGTCTCCAGCTTCGAGCCGGTGCTGGCGCCGGCCCGCGCCGACCTGGCCCATCCGGCCTTCGGCAAGCTCTTCCTGCAGGCGCGCTGGGCGCCGGAGCAGCGCGCGCTGCACTGGCAGCGCCTGCCGCGCGGCCACAAGGAGGCGCCGCTCTACGCGGTGCACGCGCTGGTGGGCGTGGAAGGGGAAGGCGGCGCGCGGCTGGAGCGCCTGCAGGCCGGCGCCGACCGCGCCCAGTGGCTGGCCCGCGGCGGCCGGCCCGGCCAGCCGGGTGGCGCCATCGCTCGCGCCGATGCCAAGGCATTCCGCGCCGGCGTGGCCGGCCTGACGACCGAGGCCGGCGCGCTCGACACCGGCAACGACCCGATCTCGCTGCTGCACCTGGCGCTGACGCTGCCGCCCGGCGGGCGCATCACGCTGACCGTCGCCACCGCCGCCGCACCGGAGGCGCAGACGCTGAACCACGTGCTCGACAAGCTGGCCCAGCAGCCGCTGCGCGAGCGCACGTTGATGCTGGCCCACACGATGGCCGGCGTGCGCAGCGCCGGCCTGCCCCCGGGTGCCTGGCGCGCCGGCCTGGCGCTGCAGACGCTGCTGACCTCCCAAGGCCCGCGTGACGGCGTGCCGGCGCTGGAGGGCTTCTTCCAGCGCGACGCACTGTGGCGCCACGGCGTGTCGGGCGACGCGCCCATCATCCTCATCCGCGTGGCCGACACGACCGGCGTGCTGATGGTGCGCGAGCTGTGCGCGCTGCTGCAGGCGCAGGGCAGCCCGCTGGCGGTGGACATCGTCGTGCTGGACGCCGAGCCGGCCTCCTACCTCGCGCCGGTGTCACGCGCGCTGCGGTCTCTCGCCGAGCAGCAGCAGCGCGGCCGCGCCAAGCTGCATGTGCTGGCCGACGGCGCCGTGCAGGACGACACCCGCTTCGCGCTCAACCTGCTGGCCCGCGTGCGCTGGTTCGCCGACGGCCGGCCGCTGGCCCAGCAGCTGGAGCGCATCGCCGCGCCGCACGAGCAGGCCGCCAAGGCGCGCCGCGCGGCGCTGGCGACCCATGTGCTGTGGCTGCCCGCCGAGCCCGGCGCGACGCAGCCTGTGCATGACTTCGACACCGCCAGCGGCGCCTGCCGCTTCGAGCTGGCGCCGAAGAGCCAGCCGCCGCGGCCCTGGGTCAACGTCATCGCCAACGAGGGCTTCGGCTGCCAGGTGTCCGAGCGCGGTGCCGGCATGGCCTGGGCGGAGAACAGCCGGCTGCACCAGATCACGCCCTGGTCCAACGACGCGCTGCTGGACTCGCCCGGCGAATGGCTGATCCTGCACTGCCTGGATAGCGGCTGCGCCTGGCTGCTGGGCCGCGCCAGCTCGCACCAGCCGGTGAGCCACCTGCCCGGCGCGACGGCGCTGGCCTTCACGCTGCCCGGCCTCGTCGTGCGGCTGCGCTGGACGGTCGATGCGCAGGCCGCCGTGCGGCAATGCCAGGTGGAACTGCATGCCGCGCCCGGCACCGCGCCGCGCCGGCTGCGCCTGCTGGCCGGCGCGCAATGGCAGCTGGGCATGGACAGCAGCGCACGGCGCAGCGTCGTCACGCGCATCGAGCCAGGCTCGGCCGACACGCCGACGCTGGTGCTGGCCACGCAGGCCGACGGTCTCAACGGCTTTGGCGGCCACACGGCCTGGCTGGCGCTGCGCCCGACGCGCGGCGGCGACCAGACGGCCGACCAGATCGCGTCGCTGGCCGAAGACCATGCGCTGTGGCCCTGGCCCGACGAGGCCGGCTTTGCCGCCGACCTGAACCCGCCGCGGCTGTGGAACGCCACCGTCGAGGCCAGCGGCGACCGCCGCCTGCTGTTCGACGACGAGGGCCGCCTCGTCATGCCGCATGCGCTGGACGGCCAGGCCGGCCCCGGCACCGACGCCGCCGCGCTGCTGGCCGTGCCGTTGCGACTGGAGGCCGGCCATGCCTGGCATGCGACCGTCTTGTTAGGCCACGGCCCCAGCCTGAACGCCGCCCGCGAGCTGGCCAGGCAAGCCTGGGCCGTGGACCCGCTGCAGCGCCTGGCTGCGCAGCGCGCCGTGTGGCGCGAGTTGAGCGCGCCGGTGCAGGTGGCCACGCCCGACGCCGGCTTCGACGCCCTCGTCAACCACTGGCTGCCGACCCAGGTGCTGGCCTGCCGCATCTGGGGCCGCGCCGGCTTCTTCCAGGCCGGCGGCGCCTTCGGCTTTCGCGACCAGCTGCAGGACGCGATGTCGCTGGTGCAGCATGCGCCCGAGCGCCTGGCCGAGCAGATCCGCCGCCACGCGCGCCGCCAGTTTCCGCAGGGCGACGTGCAGCATTGGTGGCACGAGCCGGCCGGCGCCGGCGTGCGCACGCATTTCGCCGACGACCGGCTCTGGCTGGGCCTGGCGCTGGCGCTTTACACCGAACGCACCGGCGACACCTCGCTGGCCGACGAGCAGCTGCCCTTCATCGAAGGCCGGCCCGTGCCCGAAGGCGCCGAGGACATCTACGAGACGCCCACGGTCACGACGGAGACGGCCAGCCTCTACGAGCACGCGGCGCGCAGCATCGACATCAGCCTGCCCGTTGGCGCCCACGGCCTGCCGCTGTTCGGCACCGGCGACTGGAACGACGGCATGAACCGCGTCGGCGCCGGCGGCAAGGGCGAGTCCGTCTGGATGGGCTTCTTCCTGTGCGCCGTTATCGACGCGATGCACCCGCTGGCCGTGGCCCGCGGCGAAGAGGCACGCGCGCAGGCCTGGCGCGAGGCGCGCGACAAGCTCTCGGCCGCGCTGGATGCCAACGCCTGGGACGGCGACTGGTACCGCCGCGGCTGGTTCGACGACGGCAGCGTGCTGGGCACGCACACGGCCAGGGAATGCCGCATCGACCTCATCGTGCAGGCCTGGGCCGTGCTGACCGGTGCCGCCAACCCCGACCGCGCGCGCCAGGCGCTGGACAGTGCCTGGCGCGAGCTGCACGACCGCGACGCCCATCTGCTGCGCCTGCTGTGGCCGCCGTTGAAGGACCATGAGCCCGAGGCCGGCTACATCCAGGCCTACCCCGGCGGCGTGCGCGAGAACGGCGGCCAGTACAACCACGCCGCCACCTGGGCGCTGATGGCCAGCGCCAGGCTGGGCCAGGCCGACCGCGCCTGGGCCGCCTTCACGGCCATCAGCCCGGCACACCGCGGTGCGCATGGCGCCGTCTACGGGCTGGAGCCCTTCGCCGTGGCCGGCGACATTGAGACCGCCCAGCCGCACGCCGGCCGCGGCGGCTGGAGCTGGTACACGGGTGCGGCCGGCTGGCTGCTGCGCGCGGCCATCGAGTCGATCTGCGGCGTGCGCCTCAGCGGCGGCCGGCTGACCGTTCAGCCCTGCCTGCCGCCGCACTGGCAGCAGGCGCGCGTGCGGCTGCAGACCGGTGGCCGCGGCATCGACGTGCTGGTGCAGCGCGCCGGGCCCACCGCCGGCACGCCCGCCGGCTATCGGCGCCTGGCGCCAGGCACGACGCTGACGCTGGCCGAAGCGCCGGGGGAACTGCGGCTGTGGGTGCCGGCGCCGGAACGCGCTGCGGCCGCGCGCGCCGAGCAGGCCATGCTGGTGTGAGTCGACACGGACAAATTAAAGCGGCCCCGAGGGGCCGCTTACAGATCCGGTAAAAAGCGCCGTCAAGCCGAGAGGCTCAGGCAGAGCGCCATGAAAAGACTGCCGAGCAGCACGGTCGTGAACAGCCGGTGGCCGAGGGCGGCATCGATAGCTTCCAGCGAGCACAGCGCGCGCTGGCTGCGGTCGGAGAGGTGGCGGCATTGGCGCAGATGGGCGCCCAGGCTGTCCAGATGCTGACGCAGCAAGTGATCGGTGGCTCGGGACATGATGGGCTCCTTCCGGGGATGAAATTGAACTTTAGAACTGGACACGCGCAGTTTCATTCGGAGACGGGAAGGAGCCGCCGTAGGAAGCTTCCTACGGCTTGGGGCAGCATGGCCACATGATCACGCGACTCCTCCGCCTCGTCCTCGCGGCCGGTGCATTGCTCGTGATGGGCAATTCGCATGCCCAGCCGCTGCAGGTCGGCTCCAAGCGTTTCACGGAGAGCTATCTGCTCGGTGAAATCGTTAGCCAAACTCTCCTTGCAAACGGCGTGAAGGCGGAACACCGCCCGGGTCTTGGCAACACCGCCATCCTGGCCGCGGCGCTGCTGCAGGGGCAGATCGACGTCTACCCCGAGTACACCGGCACCATCGTCCGCGAACTGCTGAAGCGCGAAGCGCCGGCCGACGCCCAGGCATCGCTTGACCAGATCAACGCCTGGCTGAAGCCGCTGGGCCTGAAGGCCGCCGTGCCGCTGGGCTTCAACAACAGCTATGCGCTGGCGATGCGCGAGGCGGACGCGGCGCGGCTGGGCATCGCGACGATCTCCGACCTGGCGGCCAAGGCCCCGGTGCTGAAGCCTGGTCTCTCGCACGAGTTCATCGCGCGTGCCGACGGCTGGCCCGCGCTGCAGCGTGCCTACGGCCTCAAGCTCGCACCCGGCGACGGGCTGGACCATGGCCTGGCCTATCGGGCGCTGGCCGGCGGCCAGGTCGACCTCATCGACGTCTACACGACCGACGCCCAGCTGGCCCGCCAGCCGGTGCGCGTGCTGCGCGACGACCGGCGGTTCTTCCCACGCTACGACGCCGTGCTGCTGATGCGCGCCAATGTCGACGACAAGCCGCTGCAAGGCCTGGCCGGCAGGCTGCCGCAGGCGCGCATGATCGAGCTCAATGCCGCCGCCGAGCTGGAAGGCCGGCCCTTCGCCGACGTGGCGCGCGGCTTCCTCGGCGCCGATACGGCGACGACGCGCCAGGGCCTGGCATCGCGGCTCTTCGCGCCCGACCTGACCAAGCTGCTCGGCCAGCATGTCGTGCTCGTGCTGGCCTCGCTGGCGCTGGCCGTCGCGGTGGCCGTGCCGCTGGGTATTGCGGCGCACCGGCTGCCACGGCTGGCAGGCCCCGTGATGGCCGCGGTCGGCCTGCTGCAGACGCTGCCGTCGCTGGCGCTGCTGGCCTTCCTGATTGCGCTGCTGGGCCGCATCGGCTTCGTGCCGGCACTGCTGGCGCTGTTCGTCTACGCGCTGCTGCCCATCGTGCGCAACACGCACGCCGGCCTGCAGGCCGTGTCCCCCGGCCTCGTGCAGGCCGCGCTGGCGCTGGGCCTGACGCGCGGCCAGACGCTGCGCGCCATCGAGCTGCCGCTGGCGCTGCCGACGCTGATGGCCGGCGTGAAGACGGCGGCCGTCACCAATGTCGGCACGGCGACCGTCGCGGCCTTCGTCGGTGCCGGCGGCCTGGGCGAGCGCATCGTCGCCGGCCTGGCCGTCAACGACAGCGCGCTGATGCTGGCCGGCGCCCTGCCCGCCGCGGCGCTGGCCGTCGTCGTGCAGCTGGTCTTCGACGCGCTGGAACGCCGCACCGGGCGGGTTCACAATCGGCGCAAAGCAACGTCGCAGGGCTGAGGGGCATGAACGCAAGGGTGCGATCAGGCGGGTGGGCGCTGGGCCTTCTGACGGTGGCGTCTGCGTACGCCGGCTGTACGCGCCCCATCGAAGTGCCGATGGCGCCGATGGGTCTCAGCGCCACCTTCGAAGGCGAGCGCGCCCACGGCCTCTATCCGGCGCTGATCCGCGAGCTGAGCGCTGCCACCGACTGCCAGTTCAAGATCTACCGCGTGCCCCGGGCGCGGCAGCAGAAGCTGTTCGAGGCCGGCCAGGCCGACGTCATGGCGCCGGCCGCCCAGGCCGCCACGCGCGATGCGCACGGGGAGTTCGTGCCGCTGGTGCAGGTGCGTGCCAGCTTGCTGACGACGGCAAGCGACCAGCCACCGCCACGTTCGCTGGCTGAGTTGCTGGCCCGGCGTGGCGACAAGGTCGTCGTCGTGCGGGGCTTCACCTACGGCCCCGCCTACGACCAGGCGCTGGCCACGCTGCGCACGCAGCAGCGCCTCATCGAGGAACCCGACCCTGCTGGCGTGGGCCGGGCGCTGCGGCAGGGGCTGGCCCATGCCACCGTCATGACGCCGCACATCCTCATCGGCGCGCTGAGCCAGGAGCAGGACCTGGCGCCACTGGCCAAGCAACTGCGCGTGGAGGCGCTGCAGGAACTGGGCTGGGCGGAAAGCGGCGTCTACCTCAGCCGGCACACCCTCGTCGACGCGGACCGGCGCGCACTGGCTGCGGCCCTGCGGCAGGCCGTCCGCTCGGGCCGCGTCTGGCAGCTGTTCAACGACACTTACCCGCCGGGCAGCCTGAATGGCAGCGTGCGAGCGTTGCCGCCCTGACCAGCGCAGGCAAGAAAAAAGGACCCGGCTCGCGCGAGGTCCTTGTTTCTCTTGGATTTTGGTGGGCCCTGTAGGATTCGAACCTACGACCAACGGATTAAGAGTCCGCTGCTCTACCAACTGAGCTAAGAGCCCTGATTCAACTCGGCGAGTGCCTTGCTGAGCCAAACATTGTAGCGTGATTTTTAAGAATCACCGCCAAAAATTCTGGTGGGACGTGCAGGATTCGAACCTGCGACCAACGGATTAAAAGTCCGCTGCTCTACCGACTGAGCTAACGTCCCTCGTCAAGCAGAGCCCGCCATTATAGGCAGGTTTTTCATCGAGCGACAAGAAGTCTCGAGAAATCGCTCAGGCGGACTGGCGTCTGATGTGCAGCCGCTGCAATTCGGCCGCCGCACACAGGCCGAAGGTCGCCGTGACGGCAACGCTGGAGCCATAGCCGTGGCAGTTCAGGCTGCCATCGACGTCGCAAACCTCATCCTCCTCCTGCTGCGGCAGATGCACCGGCTCACGCGAGTAGACACAGGCCACGCCCATGCTGCCCGAGCGCGGCGCGGCGTGATGCTTGCGCAGGCGCTGGCGCAGCGAGGCCAGCAAGGGGTCGTGCGTCGTGGCGCTCAGGTCGTCGAGCTGCACGCGATGCGGCTCGCGCTTGCCACCGGCGGCGCCGACGGTGACGAAGGGCAGGCGCAACTCGCGTGCCCACGCGGCCAGCGTCGCCTTCGCGCGAACCTGGTCACAGCAGTCGATGAGGCCGTCGAATTCGGCGCCGCCGACCAATGCGGGCCAGTTGTCGGGCTCGACGAACTCCTCGATGACGCGCACCGTGCAACCCGGGTGGATGTCGGCGATGCGCAGCCGCAGCGCCTCGGCCTTGGCCATGCCGACCGTGGACCCGAGTGCCTGGATCTGGCGGTTGATGTTGGATTCGGAGACCTGGTCCAGGTCGATCAGCGTCAGCTCCGCCGCACCGCTGCGGGCCAGCGCCTCGACGGCCCAGGAGCCGACGCCGCCCAGGCCCACGACCGCGAATCTCGCGGCGCGCAGGTGCTGGTAGGCGGCATCGCCGTGCAGGCGGCGCAGGCCGCCGAAGCGGCGCTCGAGATCAGCGTCGAGCTGATCCACCGTCAAGCTCATTTGACGGTCGCGAGGCGTTCCTTGGCGGCCTGGGCGGCCTCGGTGCCGGGATAGGCCTTGACGACGTCTTCGAAGCTGCGGCGCGCGGCCTTGTTGTCCTTCAGTTCCACCTGGCAGTTGCCCAGGGCCAGCAGCGCCTCGGCGGCGCGCGGGTGGTCGGGGTTGCCGGCGATGAAGGCGCGGAAGGTCGCGATGGCGTCCTTGTAGTCTCGCTTGCCGTACTGCGCATTGCCGAGCCAGAAGCGCACCGAGTCGGTGTAGCCGCTGGCGGGATAGCGCTTCAGGAAGGCGTTCAGCGCAGCCACGGCCTCGGCGAAATCGCCGCGGCGCACGAGGCCGATGGCGGCTTCGTACTGGCTGCGCTCTTCCGGCGCGACCTGGAACTCGCGGCCGTCGAGGCTGATCTTCTGCGGCTCCAGCGGCTTCAGGCGCGCCTCGACCGACTGCGACTGGTCGACCAGCTTGCGCTGCGTGTCGGCCAGGTCACGGGCGAGCTTCTCGTTGGCGCCACGCAGCGTGGCGACCTCGGCGCGCAGTGCGTCGATCTGGCTGTTGAGGTCCAGCATGCTGCGGCGCAGCGGCTGGAGCTGTTCCTGGATCAGCGCATTGATCTGCTCGAAGTTCCGCTTGGCGATGTCTTCGTTGGCCTGGACCTTGGCGCGCAGCTCGATGATGGCCTTGCGGGCCTCGTCATCCTCGAACAGGCCGGCCCGGGCCGGCTGCATGAAGGCCGCGCCTGCCGCGAGGGCCAGAAGGGTCGTTCGCATCAGGCGCATGTGGGTCACTTGTCCTTCAGCTCGACGCGGCGGTTCTTGGCCCAAGCTTCTTCACCGCTGCCTTGAACGGCCGGGCGCTCCTTGCCGAAGCTGACGGCTTCGACCTGGTTGGCGCCGACGCCCAGCAGCGTCAGCGACTTGGCGACGGCTTCGGCACGGCGCTGGCCCAGGGCCAGGTTGTACTCGCGGCCGCCGCGCTCGTCGGTGTTGCCTTCCAGGCTCAGAGCCAGCTTCTTGTTGTTGTTCAGGCGCTTGGCGTGCAGGTCGATCAGCGGACGGTACTCTTCCTTGACGACGTCGCTGTCGAAGTCGAAGTAGACGACGCGCTTGTCACGCACCTGCTCGGTGTACTGGGCGTTCAGGTCGATGGTGGCGACCTTGGACTCGGCCACGCCTTGGGTGGTGTTCTGGGCCGGTACGGCCTTGGGCGCTTCGGGCTGGCGGGTCTCGACCGGCGCGGGCTCGTCCAGCTTGACGGTGGATTGGCAGCCGGCCAGGGCGGCAGCGGCAATCAGGGTGAGCGCATAGCGGGTCAGCTTCATTCGAGTGGTCTCCACAACAAGACAGGGGGCGGGGAAATAAGAGCAGGTCCGACAACGTTGCCGGACCGCGCATTGTCCAACATGGTGCGCGTTGTCAAGTTACTAGCGTGTAAACGGGCCCCAGGTGGGCTCGCGAACCTCAGCCAAAGTAACCAGAAGCGGCGTCTTGATCTTGCCATCCAGCGTCGTCGTCATCAGCACTTCCTTGCCGCCGGCGCGGCTGGCGTAGACGATGAGACGGCCGTTGGGCGCAAAGGCCGGACTCTCGTCGTCGTTGGCTTCGCTGATCTGCTGGGTCTGGCCGGTGCCGAGGTCCATCACGCTGAGGCGGAAGGCGCCGCCGGTGCGCGTGACGTAGGCCATCGTGCGGCCATCGGGGCTGATGGCCGGGCTGATGTTGTAGCTGCCGCTGAAGGTGACACGCTCGGCCGCGCCGCCGCCGGCGGGCATGCGGTAGATCTGCGGGCCACCGCCACGGTCGCTGACGAAATAGATCTTGCTGCCGTCGGGCGCGTAGCAGGCCTCGGTGTCGATGGCGCTGCTCTGCGCGATGCGACGCAGGCCGGAGCCGTCACGGTTGATGACGAAGAGCTGCGTGCCGCCGTCGCGCGACAGGCTCAGCGCCAGCTGGCTGCCATCGGGCGACCAGGCCGGCGCGCTGTTGGTGCCCTTGAAATCGGCCAGCACGCGGCGCGTGCCGGTCTGGATGTCCTGGATGCGCACCGTCGCCTTGCCGCTCTCGAAGCTGACGTAGGCCAGCTCCCGGCCGTTGGGCGCCCAGGCGGGCGAGATGATGGGCTCGGGGCTGGCCAGCGCAACCTTGGCGCCCTCGCCGTCGGCATCGGCGATGACGAGGCTGAAGCGCCGGCCGGCCTTGGTGACATAGGCCATGCGCGTGGCGAACACGCCCTTGTCGCCGGTGAGTTTCTCGTAGACGACGTCGGCGATGCGGTGGGCCGCGAGGCGGGCGTCATCCGCATGCACGGCCTGGGCCTGGCCGATGATCTCGGCGCCCTTGACGACGTCCCACAGCTTGAAGCGGATGTCCAGGCGCCCGTCGGCGAGGCGGTTGACCGAGCCGGCCACGAGCGCGTCGGCCTGGCGGGCGCGCCAGTCGGCAAAGGCCGGGCTGCTCGTCTCGCTGAGCACGCCGGGCGCATCGACCGTGCGGAACAGGCCGCTGCGTTCGAGGTCGGCGCGGATGATGGCGGCGATGGGCTGGGGCGATTTGGATTCGTCGGCGAAATCGACGATGGCTACCGGCACGCGCGTGCCGCCGACGCCGGCGATGTCGATGCGCACCTGCGCGAAGGCGGGTGCGGCGGCGAATGAGGCCAGGGCCGCGAGGCCGCGGCGACGGGTAACGGATGCGAGCATGGCGCGGGATTCTGCCGCAGCCCGGCGAGTTGTAACGTCAGACAAAGCCCCATCCCCGCAGGAGGGGCCGCGCTACAGCAGCACGATGTCGTAATGCTCGGTCTGGTTGGTCGGCTCGGCCGTCAGCGAGATGGGCTTGCCGATGAAGTCGGACAGGCCGGCCAGGTGGGCGCTTTCTTCGTCGAGCATCATCTCGACGACATTGGCCGCGGCGACGACGCGGAACTCCCGCGGCGAGAACTGGCGCGCCTCGCGCAGGATCTCGCGCAGGATGTCGTAGCAGACGGAGCGCGCCGTCTTCACCTGGCCGCGGCCCTCGCAGGTCGGGCAGGGTTCGCAGAGCATGCGGGCCAGCGACTCGCGCGTGCGCTTGCGCGTCATCTCCACGAGGCCCAACTGCGTGAAGCCGCCGACGGTGACCTTGGTGCGGTCGCGCGCGAGCTGCTTCTTGAACTCGGCCAGCACGGCGGCCTTGTGCTCCTCGCGCGTCATGTCGATGAAGTCGACGATGATGATGCCGCCCAGGTTGCGAAGCCGCAGCTGCCGGGCGATGGCGCCGGCGGCCTCGAGGTTGGTCTTGAAGATGGTGTCGTCGAAGTTCTTGGCGCCGACGAAGCCACCGGTGTTGACGTCGATGGTCGTCATCGCCTCGGTCTGGTCGAACACCAGCGAGCCGCCGGACTTCAACTCCACCTTGCGCGCGAGCGCCCGGGCGATCTCGGCGTCGACGTTGCACAGGTCGAAGATGGGCCGCTCGCCGCGGTAGTGCTCCAGCTTGGCCGTCGCGGCGGGCATGAAGGTTTCGCCGAACTCGCGCAGCACGTCGTACTGCATGCGCGAGTCGATGCGGATGTGGGCCGTGCGCTCGTGGGTCAGGTCGCGCAGCACGCGTTCGACGAGGCTCAGGTCCTGGTGCAGCAGGCTGGCGGGCGGCGTGTTCAGCGCCTTGTCGCGGATCTGCTGCCAGGTCTTGCGCAGGTAGGCGATGTCGGCGGCGAGTTCCTCATCACTCGCATCTTCGGCATTCGTGCGCAGGATGAAGCCGCCGCCACCGCCCTGCTCCTTCGTGCCCACCAGCGAAACCATGCGCGCGCGCAGCGCCTCGCGCGTCTCGGGCGAGCCGATCTTCTGGCTGATGCCGATGTGCTCGTCCTGCGGCAGGTAGACCAGCATGCGGCCGGCGATGCTGATCTGGCTGGACAGCCGCGCGCCCTTGGTGCCGATGGGGTCCTTGATGACCTGCACCGTCAGCGGCTGGCCTTCGAAGACGAGGCGCTCGATGGGCGTCGGCGGCGCGTCCACGTTCTGGTGCCGGCCATGGCCGAACTGCGAGGCCGTGTGCAGGTCGGCCACGTGCAGGAAGGCCGCGCGCTCCAGGCCGATGTCGATGAAGGCGCTCTGCATGCCCGGCAGCACGCGCACGACCTTGCCGAGGTAGACGTTGCCCACGAGGCCCCGCTCCAACGTGCGCTCGATGTGCAACTCCTGCACGGCGCCGTTCTCGACCACGGCCACCCGCGTCTCCTGCGGGGACCAGTTGATCAGGATGTCTTCCATCTCTAATCCTTGAATGCTGATGCGTGCCGCCGCCCCCAGCGGCATGCATCAGAACTCAAAACTCAAAACCGAATTTCTCCAACAGCTGCGCCGTCTCAAAGAGGGGCAACCCCATGATGCCCGAGTAGCTGCCGGCAATGTTCACGATCCAGGCCGCCGCCTGGCTCTGGATGGCATAGGCGCCGGCCTTGCCGAAGGGCTCGCGGCTAGCGATGTAGCGGGCTATCTGCGCGACCGTCAGCGGCGCGAATTCCACGTGCGACACGTTCAGCATGGCCTCGCGCCGCGTGGCATCGGCGACCGCAACGGCCGTGATGACGCGATGGCTGCGGCCGGCCAGCAGCGTCAGCATGCGCCGCGCATCGGCATCGTCCTCGGGCTTGCCGAGGATGAGGTCGTCGACGGCCACCGTCGTGTCGGCGCACAGGATGGGCGCGGGCGGCAGACCGCGCGTGCCCAGGCGGGCGAGGGCCGCGTCCAACTTGGCGGCAGTGACGCGGGCGCAATAGGCCTCGGGCAGTTCACCGGCCTGCACGACCTCCAGCGCCTCGGCGTCCTCGTCGGCACCGGGCAGCAGCAGTTCGTGCTGGACGCCGAGCTGATCCAGCAACTGGCGGCGGCGCGGGCTTTGCGAGGCGAGGTAGATGAAGGTGAAGGGCGCGGTCATTCGCGGTGGTAGGGGTGGCCGGTCGTGACCGTCCAGGCGCGGTACAGGCCCTCGGCCAGCAGCACGCGGGCGAAGGCGTGCGGCAGCGTCAGGTCGGACAGGCGCAGCGTCTCGTCGGCCGTCGCCTTGAGGTCGGGATGCAGGCCGTCGGGGCCACCGATGATGAGGGCGGCGTCGCGGCCCTCCCCCATCCACAGCTTCAAACGCTCGGCGAGCTGGACGGAGGTGCGGCGCTCGCCGCGCTCGTCGAGGATGATGCGGCGCACGCCCTTTGGCAACGCGGCCTCGATGCGCGCCGCCTCGGCGGCCATCAGCTGCTCGGCCGTCTTGCTGCCGCGCGTCTCGGCCTTGACGGCCTTCAGCTCGAGCTTGAGCTCGGGCGGGAAGCGCTTGGCGAAGTCTTCATAGGCGGTGTCGGCCCAGGCCGGCTGGCGCTGGCCCACGGCGACGAGGAAGAGGCGCATCAGGCCTTCTTTGCTGCCGTCTTCTTGGCGGGGGCCTTCTTGGCCGGAGCCGCCTTCTTCGCGGGCGCCGCAGACTTCTTGACGCCCGTCGTGGTCTTCACGGCCGCCTTCTTGGCAACGGGCTTCTTGACCGCGCCGACCTTGATGGTCTTGGCCGCCGGCGCCTTCGCGTCGACGACGCGGGCCGGCGTCTTCTTGGCCGGTGCCTTCTTCGCAGCGGGCGCGGCCTTCTTGGCCGGCGCGGCGGGCTTGACGCCCACCGGGCCCAGCGGCTTGGCGGATTTCTTCGCCGCTGGCTTGGCAGTCTTGGCAGGCGCCTCCTCGGAGGCCTTCACCAGCTTGGTTTCGCCCGCGCCGACCTTGAGCTTGACGGGCTTGTCACCCCAGATCTCTTCGAGGTGGTAGTAGTCGCGGATGGCCGGCTGCATCACGTGCACGACGGCGGCGCCGCAGTCCACGATGATCCATTCGCCGTTGTCCTCGCCCTCCGTGCGCATGACCTGCATGCCACGGCCCTTGACCGCTTCGCGCACGCTGGAGGCCAGGGCCTTGGTCTGCCGGTTGCTGGTGCCCGACGCGATGATGACGCGCTCGAACAGCGGCGACAGGTGCTCGGTGTTGAACACGACGATGTTCTGGGCCTTGACGTCCTCGAGTCCATCGACGATGGCTCGTTGCAACTTGCGAATGTCCATTCAGGGCTTTTTCTCGTAAAGGCGATGCGAAGCAATATAGCTCGCCACTTCGGGCCCCACCAAGGGGGCGATGTCGCCGCCACGGGCGAGGGCCTCGCGCACGGCGGTGGAAGAAATGGGAATGTCCGGCAGGTCCAGCACCTGCAGCCGGTGCGGCGGCATGCCGGGCGGCGCGGCGACGGCCTCGCCGGCACGCGGCACGACGACCAGCGTGGCCAGCTCGGTCACGACCTCGGCGCGGTACCAGGTGGGCAGGCGCGCGTACTGGTCCTGGCCGATCAGGAACATCAGCTCGGCGCCCGGTTGCTCGAGCCTGAACTCGCGCAGCGTGTCGGCCGTGAAGCTGGGGCCACGGCGGTGCAGCTCGCGATCGTCGATGGCGAAGCGCGGCTCGTCGGCCGTCAGCCGTTTCAGCATCTGAACGCGGTGCACGCCGGCGGCCATGACCTGGTCCGGCTTCTGCCACTGCCGTCCGGCGGGCAGCCACAGCAGGCGGTCGGGCGCCAGCGCGTCCAGCGCGAAGCGGGCAAAGGCCAGGTGGCCCAGGTGCGGCGGATCGAAGCTGCCGCCGAAGAGGGCCAGTTTCACAGCCACAGCGCGGTCGGGATTTCGTCAGCCCAGTCGCGGGGCCGCAGAAAGTCGGTGTAGAGCCGCGCCTCGGGCGTGCCGGGCTCGGGAGCCCAGTCGTAGCGCCAGGTCACCTGCGGCGGCATGGACATCAGGATGGACTCGGTGCGCCCACCGGACTGCAGGCCGAACAGCGTGCCGCGGTCCCACACGAGATTGAACTCGACGTAGCGGCCGCGGCGGTAGGCCTGGAAGTCGCGTTCGCGCTCGCCATAGGCATAGCCGTGGCGGCGCTCGACGATGGGCAGGTAGGCGGTGAGGAAGGCATCGCCGACCGACTGGATCAGTGCGAAGCCCTTGTCGAAGCCGCCTTCGGCAAAGTCGTCGAAGAAGATGCCGCCGACGCCGCGCGGCTCGTTGCGATGCTTCAGGAAGAAGTAGTCGTCGCACCAGGCCTTGAACTTCGGATGCAGTTGGGCCCCATGCGGCGCCAGCGCATCACGGCAGGCGCGGTGGAAGTGCTGGGCGTCGCGCTCGTAGCCGTAGTAGGGCGTCAGGTCCATGCCGCCGCCGAACCAGGTCACGGCTGGCGCGCCGGCCGGCAGCGCGGCGAACATGCGTACGTTCATATGCACGGTCGGCACGAAGGGGTTGTGCGGGTGCAGCACCAGCGACACGCCCATGGCCTCGAAGGGTGCGCCGGCCAGCTCGGGCCGGTGCTGCGTGGCCGATGGCGGCAGCACGCGGCCCTTCACATGCGAGAAGTTGACGCCGCCGCGCTCGAAGACAGAACCGCCCTCGATGAGGCGCGACAGGCCGTCCCCCTCCAGCCGGCCGCCGGGCTCGCGCGTCCAGCCGTCACTCAGGAAGGCATTGCCATCGACACCCTCCAGCGCGCTGACGATGCGCTGCTGCAGACCGAGCAGATAGTCGCGGACGGCGGTGGAGTTCAACCTAGATCCGGCAGTTGGGCGCGCCCGAGGGGCTGGCGAGGCGGGCTGCTGGCAAGGCGCGCCGACGAAGTGGGCTCGTGCCCACGAGGAGAAGCAACGCCGCCAGCGGCCCGAAGCGCCAGACCAGCGGGTGCGCAGCGTTGGGCTGCGCCGTGGTGGTAATGGCGGAGCCGCACACGTGTTGACATGCCAAGACTGTCGATCAGTAGCAAGCGGCCAACTGCCGGATCTAGGTTCATCGCTTGATGGCGCGGTGGCCGATGTCGCTGCGGTACTGCCGGCCGTCGAACTGGATGCCCGAGGCCAGGTCGTAGGCATGCTGCGCCGCCGTGCGGGCGGACTCGCCCAACGCCGTCACGCACAGCACGCGGCCGCCGCTGGTGACGAGCTTGCCGTCGACTTCGGCCGTGCCGGCATGGAAGACCATGCCGTCCTCGGCGTCGGCGGGCAGGCCGGTGATGGCATCGCCCTTGCGCGGATTCAGCGGATAGCCCTCGGCGGCAAGCACGACGCCCAAGGCGACGCGGCGGTCCCACTGCAGCTCGACCTGGTCCAGCGTGCCGTCCGTCGCATGCATCAGCAGCTCGAACAGGTCGCTCTTGAGCCGCATCATGATGGGCTGGGTTTCGGGGTCGCCCATGCGGGTGTTGAACTCGACGGTGCGCGGCTGGCCGTGGTCGTCGATCATCAGCCCGGCGTACAGGAAACCGGTGAACGGGTGACCGTCCTTGGCCATGCCGGCGATGGTCGGCTGGATGATCTCGTGCATGACCTTGGCATGCACATTGGGCGTGACGACAGGCGCCGGCGAGTAGGCGCCCATGCCACCGGTGTTGGGGCCTTCGTCGCCGTCCAGCAGGCGCTTGTGGTCCTGGCTGGTGGCCAGCGACACGACGTGCCTGCCGTCGCAGACGACGATGAAGCTGGCCTCCTCGCCGGCGAGGAAGTCCTCGATGACGACGCGCGCGCCGCCGGCGTTGTGCGTCACGCCGAGCTTGTTGTCTTCGAGGATCCACGTGATGGCCTCGTGAGCCTCTTCAAGCGTCATCGCGACGACGACACCCTTGCCCGCCGCCAGGCCGTCGGCCTTGATGACGATGGGCGCGCCGCGGCCGTCCACATAGGCATGGGCGGCGGCGGGGTCGGAGAAGGTCTCGTAGGCCGCCGTCGGGATGCCGTGGCGCTTCATGAAGTCCTTGGCGAAGGCCTTGGAGCTCTCCAGCTGCGCGGCCGCCTTGGTCGGGCCGAAGATGCGCAGGCCACGCGCGCGGAACTCGTCGACGACGCCGACCGCCAGCGCGGCCTCGGGGCCGACGACGGTCAGCGTGATCTTCTGCTCGACGGCGAAGTCGGCCAGAGCCTTCACGTCGGTCAGCGCGATGGCGACGTTCTGCAGCCGCTCGTCGCGGGCCGTGCCGCCGTTGCCGGGGGCGACGAAAACCTGGTTGACGCGCTCGCTCTGGGCCAGCTTCCAGGCCAGCGCGTGTTCGCGGCCGCCGTTGCCGATGACAAGAACTTTCATGGATCAGCCCAGCTCGGCGTTGTGATAGACGGCCTGCGTGTCGTCGAGGTCTTCGATGACGTCCAGCAGCTTCTGCATGCGCTCGGCATCCTCGCCGGTCAGCGCTATGGTGTTCTCGGGGCGCATCGTCACCTCGGCCAGTTCGGGCACGAGGCCGGCGGCCTCCAGCGCGGCCTTGACGACCTCGTAGTCGGCCGGCGAAGTCAGCACCTCGATGGCGCCGTCGTCACCGGTGATGACGTCCTCGGCGCCGGCGTCCAGCGCCACTTCCATGACCTTGTCCTCTGACGTGCCCGGCGCGAACAGCAGCTGGCCGACATGCTTGAACTGGAAGGCCACCGAGCCGTCCGTGCCCATGTTGCCGCCGTACTTGCTGAAGGCGTGGCGCACCTCGGCCACGGTGCGGACGCGGTTGTCCGTCATCGTGTCGATCATGATGGCCGCGCCACCGATGCCGTAGCCCTCGTAGCGGATTTCCTCGTAGGTCAGGCCATCGATGTTGCCGCTGGCCTTGTCGATGTTGTACTTGATGCGGTCCGCCGGCATGTTGGCCGCCTTGGCCTGAGCCACGGCGAGGCGCAGGCGCGGGTTCTCCTTGACGTCCGGGCCACCCTGGCGGGCCGCGACCGTGATCTCACGGATGATGCGGGTCCAGATCTTGCCGCGCTTCTCGTCCTGGCGGCCTTTGCGGTGTTGAATATTGGCCCATTTGGAATGACCAGCCATGTGCGCGCAGCTCCTGATGTCTAGCCCGCGAGTTTAACGGGCCGACACCGGGAGCCCCGCCCCGGGGCCCCGGGGCGGGAGGGAGCCACATCAGTTGGCGACGGCCTTGGCGGCGCTGATGAAGCCCTTGCCGTAGTAGGGATCATTGCCCGGCTTGCCGGCGTCGACGGTGGCGCGCTGCACGCGGGTCTTCAGTTCTGCGACGGAGGCGCCCGGGTACTTCTGCTTGATCAGCGCGGCCACCGCGGCCACGGCCGGCGTGGCCATCGACGTGCCGGCCGCCCAGCCCCAGCCGCCGCGTGTCGTGGACATGACCATGTCGAACACCCAGCAGGCACGCGTCAGCGCGACGCCGTCGGTACGCGTCAGCGTGCAGTTCTCGTTCGTGGGCCAGGCGAAGTCGCCACCCGGGCCCGCCACGCTGACCAGCGAGTTGCCGTAGTTGCTGTAGCTGGAGAAGCGGGCGAAGTTGGTCGCGCCATAGCCGAAGCCGAAGGGGCCGGTGGCAGACACCGCCAGGCCGTTGCCGCTTTCGGCCGGCACGGCAATCAGGTTGCCGCCGGTCAGGCCGTCGGTCACGGCGGGGTCCAGCTTCTGGCTGTGATCCATGTCCAGGCCTTCGTTGCCCGCCGCCGACAGCACCAGCGTGCCGTTTCGGCTGGCCGTGTTGATGGCCCGGTTCAGCGCCGACGTGAGCTCGGACGCATCGCGCGAGCCACGGTTGAAGACGGCGCCCAGGCTCATGTTGATGATGTCCGCGCGGCCTTCGCTGGAGGCATAGAGGATGGCCGAGATGATGGAGCCGAAACTGCCCGAGCCGTTGTGCAGGCCCTTGACCGGCACGATGGTCGCCTCCGGCGCGATGCCGACGACGCCCAGGCCGTTCAGCGGCGCGGCGATGATGCCGGCCACGTGCGTGCCGTGCCAGAAGGTGCCGGTGTCGCAGTTCCAGGCCGTCTGGCAGGCGTCACCGGGCACGAAGGACCGTGCCGCCGCGGTGTCGATATTGGCCTTCAGGTCGGGATGGTCGCCATAGATGCCGCCGTCGATGACGGCCACGCGCACGCCCTTGCCCTTGTAGCCGGCGGCCCAGGCGGTCGGCGCCCCCACCGCCTGCGGTGCCCATTGGATGGCATAGAAGTTGTCGCTGACGGCGACGCTCTCGGCCTCCTGGGCGCTCAGCTCGACGACGCGCACGGGTGCCTGCTGCAGAGCCATGTCCGGGGCGCCGCTGGTCACCGCACCGCCGCGCAGCACCTGGGCCAGGAAGTCGGGAGCGCCGGAGGACACGACGGCCAGGCCGGAGGCGTGGCTGTATTTCACACTGCCGCCGGCCGCCTCGACGGCGGCCTTCTGGGCGGCGCCCCAGGCGGGCGCCTGCAGCACGAAGTTGCCGGCCTGCACGGAGCAGGCGGCCGCGGCGGCCAGCAGGCCGACGGTGAAACGGGCGGAACGGGACATCGAGGACATCGGTTTCTCCTTCATGAGGAAAGCTGGATGGGCGGCGAGCCTGGATGAGGCTCACCGGACGCGAGCCCCGGAATGTCCGTCCGCGCCGTGTCCAAGCCGTTCCGGACTAACCCTTGACTGTTGCTCGTGCGGCCTCCCGCGTTCGGAGGGCGACGGTCCCGGCAGGCTCCTAAACTCCGGCCAACCCACGGAGCCTCCCCCATGACCGACCCCATCCTGCTGGCCCGCCACGGCGACGTCGAGTGCCTGCTGCTGCCGGCGCTGGCCAACCGCCACGGCCTCATCACCGGCGCCACCGGCACCGGCAAGACCATCAGCCTGCAGAAGCTGGCCGAGAGCTTTTCCAAGCTCGGCGTGCCCGTCTTCATGGCCGATGTGAAGGGCGACCTGACCGGCATCAGCCAGGCCGGCAACCCCAGCGAGAAGCTGCTGGCCACGCTGAAGGACCGCGGCCTGGACGCGCCCGAGAAGATCGCCTGCCCGACGACGCTGTGGGACGTCTTCGGCGAGCAGGGCCACCCGGTGCGCGCGACGGTGTCGGACATGGGCCCGCTGCTGCTGGCGCGCATGCTGGCGCTGAACGAGACGCAGGCCGGCGTGCTGCAGATGGTGTTCAAGATCGCCGACGACAACGGCCTGCTGCTGCTGGACCTGAAGGACCTGCGCGCGATGCTGCAGCACGTGGGCGACAACGCGAGTCAGTTCACGACGCAGTACGGCAATGTCTCGGCCGCCAGCGTCGGCGCCATCCAGCGCGGCCTGCTGCAGATCGAGGCCCAGGGCGGCGACAAGTTCTTCGGCGAGCCGATGCTGAACATCGCCGACTTCATGCAAACCGAGGGCGGTTTGGGCGTCATCAACGTGCTGGCCGCCGACAAGCTGATGAACTCGCCGCGGCTGTACGCGACCTTCCTGCTGTGGATGCTGAGCGAGCTGTTCGAGACGCTGCCCGAGGTGGGCGACCTCGACAAGCCCAAGCTGGTGTTCTTCTTCGACGAGGCCCATCTGCTGTTCAAGGACGCGCCTGACGCCCTCGTCGAGCGCATCGAGCTGGTCGTGCGGCTCGTGCGCTCCAAGGGCGTCGGCGTCTACTTCGTGACGCAGAACCCACTGGACATCCCCGACGCCGTGCTCGGCCAGCTCGGCAACCGCGTGCAGCATGCGCTGCGCGCCTTCACGCCGCGCGACCAGAAGGCCGTCAAGAGCGCCGCCGACACGATGCGCGCCAAGCCGGGTCTCGACATCGCCACGGCCATCACCGAGCTCGCCGTCGGCGAGGCGCTGGTCAGCCTGCTCGACGACAAGGGCCGGCCCAGCATCACCGAGCGCGTCTTCGTGCTGCCGCCGGGCAGCCAGATCGGGCCCATCACGCCGGCGCAGCGCCAGCAGCTGATCGCCAACTCGCTGGTGGCCGGCGTCTACGAGAAGCAGCTGGACCGCGAGTCGGCCTACGAGAAGCTCCGCGGCAAGGTGGCCGCGCCTCAGGGTGGCGACATCGCTGCCGAGGCCGGCCAGGTGTTCAACAAGGGCGGCACCGCGCCGCAGCAGCCCGCCGAGCAGGACGGCGGCTTGATGGGCAGCCTCAAGGACGTGCTGTTCGGCACCACGGGCCCACGCGGTGGCCGCCACCCCGGCCTGGCCGAGAAGGCCGCCCAATCCGCCGTCCGCAGCATGGGTTCGGCCGTGGGCCGCGAGATCATCCGCGGCGTGTTGGGCAGCCTGCTGGGCGGCGGCGGCAGCCGTCGGCGCTGACTTCGACAGAACCGCGCCGCGCTGCCGGACAGATCGTTTCAAAGCGCCGTCGCTCGCGGTAGCGGCATAACGATGCAAACCGTATAAACGGTTTTCATCGTTATGAGTCACAAAGCCAAACCCATCCCCATCGCACGTGCCAAGCTCGTGCGCGACGGCTTCACCATGCCCGAGGCGGATTACGCCCTCATCGCCGAGCTGAAGCATCGCCTGCACGCCGCGCACCGCGAGGCCAAGAAGAGCGAGCTGCTGCGCGCCGGGCTGCAGGCACTCGCCTTGCTGGATGCCCGGGAGCTGGCCGCCGCGCTGGACCGGCTGGAGCCGGTCAAGACCGGCCGCCCTCCGAAGGCCAAATGAGGAGGCATTCCCCATGACCGACGCAACCGACTGGTGGCATCTGCTGTGCGCCATCGCAGGCCTCAACCTCGTGGCCTGGACGGCCTCGACCGCCTGGCTGCACCGCAACCGCCCCGACGGCACGACCTGGCCCCACCAGCGCCTGCAATTGCTGCTGTCGGCGCTCTACGTGCTGGGCTGCGGCTACCGCTCCTTCCTGCCGGTGTTCGATGTGCCGCGCGTCGTCATGGTGGATTCCTTCGCCTCCAGCGTCATCGTCGGCCGCACGGTGGCCACCATCGCCGAGCTGAGCTTCGCGGCGCAATGGGCGCTGCTGCTGCGCGGCGCCGCGCTGACGACGGGGCACCGCTTCGGCCTGCGGGTGGCGCACGCCATCGTGCCGATGATCGCCATCGCCGAGGTCAACTCCTGGTACGCCGTGCTGACGACGCGCAACATCGGCCACGTCGTCGAGGAGACGCTGTGGGGCGCGGCCGCCGTGCTCAGCGTGCTGGCCATGCTGGCGATGTGGCCGCAGGCGACGGCGCGCGGGCGGCGCTGGCTGGCCGCGGTGATCGCCGTCGGCACGCTGTACGCGGCCTATATGTTCCTCGTGGACGTGCCCATGTACTGGGCGCGCTGGCTGGCCGACGAGGCCGCCGGGCGGGCCTACCCGACATTGGCTGCGGGCATCGCCGACGCGTCGGGCCGCTGGACCGTCTCGCACGACTGGGCGCACTGGCGCAGCGAGGTGGTGTGGATGACGCTGTACTTCAGCGTGGCGGTCTGGATCAGCATCGCCCTCGCCCATGTGCGCCTGCCACTGCGGCGTCCTTAGAATCGGCGCATCGCGGGCCTGGAACACGGCCCGCTCCCATTTCAGAGCCGACGATGAGCAACAACGCCGCTGCACCCGCGCCCGCCCCCGCGACGAACTTCCTGCGCCAGCGCATCGAGCACGACCTCGAAACCGGCACCTTCGCCGACCGCCGCTTTGCCGGCACGCCGGGCGATGCCGCCCACCATGCCGCTGGCCCGCTGGACGAGGCGCGCATCCGCACCCGCTTCCCGCCCGAGCCCAACGGCTATCTGCACATCGGCCACGCCAAGAGCATCTGCCTGAACTTCGGCCTGGCGCGCGACTACGGCGGCGCCTGCCATCTGCGCTTCGACGACACCAACCCCGAGAAGGAGGAGCTGGAGTACGTCAACGCCATCAAGGAGATGGTGCAGTGGCTGGGCTGGAGCTGGGGCGACAACCTGTTTGAAGCCAGCAGCTATTTCGACTTCATGTACGCGGCGGCCGAGGCCCTTGTCAACGCCGGTCTCGCCTATGTCGATGAGCAGAGCGCCGAGGACATGCGCGCCAACCGCGGCGATTTCGGCCGGCCCGGTGTCGACAGCCCCTTCCGCAGCCGCACGCCGGAAGAGAACCTCACCCGCTTCCGCGAGATGCGCGACGGCCAGCATGCCGATGGCGCGATGGTGCTGCGCGCCAAGATCGACATGGCCTCGCCCAACATCAACCTGCGCGACCCGACGCTGTACCGCATCAAGCATGCGGAACACCACGCGACCGGCAACAAGTGGTGCATCTACCCGATGTACACCTTTGCCCACCCCATCGAGGACGCGCTGGAGCGCATCACGCACAGCATCTGCACGCTGGAGTTCGAGGACCAGCGCCCCTTCTACGACTGGCTGCTGAACCAGCTCGCCGACCTCGGCCTGCTCGCCCGCCCGCTGCCGCAGCAGATCGAGTTCGGCCGCCTCAACCTGAACTACGTCGTCACCAGCAAGCGCAAGCTGCGCCAATTGGTGGAAGAGAAGCACGTCAGCGGCTGGGACGACCCGCGCATGCCGACGCTGGTGGGCCTGCGCCGCCGCGGCTTCACGCCGGAGAGCCTGCGCGCGATGGTGGAAGCCACCGGTGCCAGCAAGCAGAACGCGTGGATCGACGACACCGTCCTCGACCAGGCGCTGCGCGCCGACCTGGAACCCCAGGCGCCGCGCGCCTTCGCCGTGCTGCTGCCGCTGAAGCTCAAGCTGACGAACTACGCGGAGGTCTTCGGTTCCGCCGACCACCGCGAGCCCTGCGAGGTGGCCGCCCATCCGCACAAGCCGGAGCTGGGACTGCGTAAGTTCTCACTCGGGCCCGAGCTGTGGATCGAGAGCGAGGACTTCGTCGAGACGCCGCCCAAGGGCTATTTCCGCCTGTTCCCGGGCAACAAGGTGCGCCTGAAGGCCGGCTACATCATCGAATGCACCGGCGCCGAGAAGGACGCCGATGGCAAGGTCACCGCCGTGCTGGCCACCGTCATCCCCGACACCAAGAGCGGCACGCCGGGCGCGGACTCCGTCAAGGTCAAGGGCGTCATCGGCTGGGTGGGCGCGCACGAGGCCGTCGCGGCCGAGGTGCGGCTCTATGAGCGGCTGTTTGCCGAGGCCCAGCCGGATGCCGGCGGGCGGGACTTCATCGAGTTCCTCAATCCGAACTCGCTGCGGGTCGTGCAAGGCTTTGTGGAGCCCTCATTGGCCGGTGCCGCGGCGGACCAGCGCTGGCAGTTCGAACGTCACGGCTATTTCGTGACCGACCGGGTGGATCACCGCCCGGAGAAGCCGGTGTTCAACAAGATCACCGGGCTCAAGGACAGCTTCGCGAAGTAGCGCGAAGGCCTCAGTGGCGACGCAGCACGATGGGCATCGCGTAGTCGCGGCCCACGACAGCGCGGGCGAACAGGTAGTTCTGCCGCGCCGTGTCGCTCAGCGCATCGAGCAGCACGCCGCCGTGCGCGTCGCACGGAAAGGCCAGCGCGCGGCCGGCTTGGAAGAGCGATTCGAAGCGCAGTTCGTAATCGTCGGACATCAGGGGCATGGGGCGTGAGTTCATGGGGCACCTCGCTGGATTCCAGACTAGGCGCCGCCGCGAACCCTCGCGCGTGAAAACGTCGCACCTGCCACTGCGCACCCCCGCAGTTGGCGGGCTCGCCGCCAACATGTCACAGCCAGCCGCCTAGTCGGCGAGATCGGCCAGCCGCCGCACCTTGACCTTGCGGCCCTTCAGCTTGCCGGTGGACAGGCGCTTCACGGCCTCCTTCGCGATATCGCGCTGCACGGCGACATAGCTGTGGAAGTCGGTGACGTTGATCTTGCCGATCTGCGCCGCCGTGAAGCCGGCCTCGCCGGTCAGCGCACCGAGGATGTCGCCGGGGCGGATCTTTTCCTTGCGGCCGCCGAGGATCTGCAGCGTGTCCATGGCCGGCAGCAGCGGGCCACCGGGCGCGTCCTTGAGGCCGTCGAGCGCCTGCCACTTGAACGGCTCGCCCTGTAGCTGCTCGATGCGGCCCACGCGGCCCATCTCGTCCAGGCTGGCCAGGCTCAGCGCCAGGCCCTCGGCACCGGCGCGACCGGTGCGGCCGATGCGGTGCACGTGCTGCTCGACGTCGGCGCTGATGTCGACATTGATGACGCAGGCCAGGTTGGCGATGTCCAGGCCACGCGCGGCCACGTCGGTGGCCACCAGCACCGACACGCTGCGGTTGGCGAACTGGATCAGCACCTGGTCGCGGTCACGCTGCTCCAGGTCGCCATGCAGGGCCAGCGCGACGAAGCCCTGGGCCGCCAGCACCGCCTCCAGGTCACGGCACTGCTGCTTGGTGTTGCAGAAGGCGATCGTCGATTCGGGCCGGAAGGCGCGCAGCAGCCGCGGCACGGCGTCCAGGCGCTGGTCCTCGGTCACCTCGTAGGCGATCTGGCGGATCGTCGACGCGGCGGCGCTCGTCGCGCCCGCCACCTTCACCGTCTGCGGGTCGCGCATGAACTTGGCCGCGATGTCCTTCACGCCCTCCGGGAAGGTGGCCGAGAACAGCAGCGTCTGCCGGTTGGCCGGCGCGCGCTTCGCAATCGCCTTGATGTCGTCGACGAAGCCCATGTCCAGCATGCGGTCGGCCTCGTCCAGCACCAGCGTGTTCAGCGCCGAGAGGTCCAGCGTGTCACGCTCCAGGTGGTCGATGAGGCGGCCCGGCGTGCCGACAGCAATGTGGGCGCCGAAGGACAGGCTCTCGATCTGCGGCCGCATCGGCGAGCCGCCGCACAGGCTCAGCACCTTGATGTTGTCGGCCGCACGGGCCAGGCGGCGGATCTCCTGCGTGACCTGGTCGGCCAGCTCGCGCGTGGGGCACAGCACCAAGGCCTGCACGCGAGCCAGTTCGGGCTTCAGGCGGTGCAGCAGCGCCAGTGCGAAGGCGGCCGTCTTGCCGGAGCCGGTCCGGGCCTCGCCGATGACGTCGCGCCCGGCCAGGGCCAGCGGCAGGCTGGCGGCCTGGATGGGCGTCATCTGCGCATAGCCCAGCTGGTCGAGGTTGGCCAGCATGGCGGGGCTCAGCGGCAGTGTGGAAAAAGCGAAATCGGTCATGGCGCGATTGTCGAGGGTGTGACTTCGTTCTCGCTTCAGGCCCGCGGCGAGGCTGCGCTTGCAATTGGTCACCGATGCGCCGAATCTCGAAAACTAGCATCCGCGGCGGCTTCCAACCGCTTGTCCCATGCCCACGCAGTCCTTCACGGCCACCCAACCCATCGACCCGCCGACCTCGGCGCGCCGGCGCGTGCTGGAAGGCGCCACGACGCTGCCCCCGCCGCCCCACAACACGGCCGCACCCGCTCCTCGTGCACGCCCCGCCACCGGCCCGCGCGCCCAGGGCGCCGCCACGGCGCAGGACGGCCTGCCACGCTGGGCCAAGGGCTTCGTCATCGGCGGCCTGCTGCTGGCCGTGGCCATGCCGGCCTCGGTGCTGCTGTCGCGCTCCATGCTCGTGCAGGAGGCGCTGGCTGCGGAAAGCAGCTCCAAGGCGGCCATGGTCTGCACCGCCGGCGATGCGCGCGCGGTGGACGACTCCAGCATCGCGGGATGGCTGTTCAGCGGTTCCTTCTTCAGCTGCGGCGACTGGGAGACGCGCGAGGCGCGCGTGCAGCGCGAGAAGGACCAGGCGCACAACAACTACATGGCGCGCGAACGAGCCCGCCAAGGCCTGAGCAACTAGCCCCCTGCCCGTTTCACGGTCCAGCCCTCGGGCCGTGCCTGCAGCCAGGCCATCACCTTCTCCAGGTGGTCGCCCTGGATCTCGATGACGCCGTTCTTGGCCGTGCCGCCGCTGCCGCAGGCGGCCTTCAACTGCTTGGCCAGCGCCGCCAGCGCGGCGTCGTCCAGCGGCAGGCCATGCACGGCCGTCACGCCCTTGCCCTTGCGGCCCGCCGTCTCGCGGCGCACGCGCACGATGCCGTCGCCGGCCGGTCGCGCCATGGCCTTGCAGGCGCATTGCGCCACGGGCTGGCCGCAGCCCGGGCAGGCGCGGCCGAAATCGGTGGAATAAACGAGGCTCATTTCGCGGGTTGCAGGTGACGGTCGAAGAAGGCGTCCATCGTGCGGTAGAGATGCAGCCTTGCCGCGCGGCCGGCGATGCCGTGGGCCTTGCCGGGATAGATCTGCAGGTCGAAGGTCTTGCCGGCGTTCTGCAGCGCCTCGACGAGACGCAGCGTGTGCTCGAACAGCACGTTGTCGTCGGCGCTGCCGTGGACGAGCAGCAGCGGCTTGCTCAGCCGCGCGGCACGAGCGGGCAGGCTGGCGCTCGAATAGGTCGCAGCCCTGCCACCCTCGGGCATGCCCAGATAGCGCTCCGTGTAGGCCGTGTCGTAGAGCGTCCAGTCGGTGACCGGCGCGACGGCCACCGCCGCGGCGAATGGCGTGTCCTTGTCCAGCACGGCCCGCGCACCGAGGAAGCCGCCGTAGCTCCAGCCGAAGAAGCCGATGCGCGCCACGTCGACACCCGGCACGCGCTTGGGCAGCTCGCGCGCGGCGGCGAACAGGTCGGCCACCTCGACCTGGCCGAAGCTGCGGTAGTGAGCACGCGTGAACTCGCGGTCCCGGTGGGCCATGCCGCGCGTGTCCAGCATTAGCACGCCGTAGCCGCGCTGCTGCCACCAGGCGATCAGCGGCATGTCCTTGTTCCAGGCCCACTTCACGGTGGCCGAGCCGGGGCCGCCGTAGGCCATGACGATGACGGGTCGCTGTCCTTCACCGCTTCGGGCCGGGAAGAAAAAGGCATTCAGCGGCGTGCGGCCATCGGCGGCGGTCAGCTCGACGACCTGGGGCTGCTGGCCCAACTGCTTCAGCAGCGCATCCGGCGCATCACCGGCCAGCGCGACGGCCGGGCCGGCCTCGACGCCGCGCAGCTCCAGCTGCTGCGGCTGGCCCCAGGACGAGCGGGTGACGAGCAGGCGGCCGCAGGCGCCATCGGCCCTGGCCTCGCGCCATTGGCGATCGGCCGCGCCCGGCAACACGCGGGCCGCGCCGCCGGCCAGCGGCACGAGGTACAGCTCCTGGCCCCGGCCACGGTCGGTGGCGGCGGTGAAGACGACATGCCGGGCGCTCGCGCAGATGGCCTGGTCGACCGGCTCGGCCATCTGCGTCAGCGGCGTGCGCCGGCCGCTGGCGCGGTCGACGAGCAGCAGCTGGCGCCGGCCCGAGGCCTCGCTGGACCACAGCAGCCCGCGCGGCGTCTCGATGAGGTCGTCGTGCACCTCGACCCAACGGTCGTCCGTCTCGACGGTGATGTCGCGCGGCGCGGCATTCGCCTTGAACTCGGTCAGCGTCAGCCGCGTCTGGTCGCGCGTCAGCCACTGCAGCCACGGCGTGCCGTCGGCAAACCAGCCGGCACGGGCGATGTATTCGGCCGTCGCCGGCAGCGGCAGCTCGCGGCGCTGGCCGGTCGCCACGTCGATGGCGAAGGCCGTGACCTTGGCATTCGCCTCGCCCGCGGCCGGGTAGCGCTGCTGCGTCATCTCCGTGCGGTCGGCAAAGATCTGCGCGCGCGTCTTGATGCCGACGCTGGACTCGTCGACGCGCAGCGCCAGCAGCGAGCGGCCGTCGGGCGACCACCAGTGGCCGCGCTGGCGCGACAGTTCCTCGGCGGCGATGAACTCGGCGACGCCCCAGGAGAGCGTGTCGCTGCCGTCGGTCGTCAGCTGGCGCGGCTGGCCGCCCGCTGCCAGCGGCAGCACGAAGAGGTTGCCGCCCTGTGCATAGGCCAGCTGGCGGCCGTCGGCGCTGCAGCGCGGGTCCAGCCGCGGTGCGCCGTCGCCCAGCGGCAGCTTCTGCGCCTGCGGGCCGGCGGCCGTGAGGCGCACGAGGTAAAGATCGCCGGACAGCGGAAACAGCAGGGCGTCGTCACCGCGGCCGCACCACTGGTAGCCGGTGATGCCGCGCTGCGTGATGCGCTGGCGCTCCAGCGCCATCTTCTCGGCTTCGGACAGCTGCTGCGCGGCGCCGCCCAGCAGGTCGGCCGCGGCGACGAGCCGGCGTGGCTCGCCACCGGCCGCGGGCTGGGCCCACAGCTCCAGCACTTCGCTGTCGGCCTGCGAGGGCCGCAGCAGGCTGACCCAGCGGCCGCCGGGCGAAATCTCCGCCTGGCGGGGCACACGGCCGGCCAGCGGCGGGTCGGCGGTGAGGCGTTCGAGGGTGATGGAAACGGGAGGCTGGGCCAGCGCGGCGCTTGTGGCGCAGAGGCTGGCAGCCAGGGTCATGAGGATCTTCATCGCCCGGCATGCTAGCCGGCACGACGCGCGCCTCCGTTCAGGCCGTCGCCAGCGCGAAACCCTCGTCCAGCCAGCCGGTGATGCCGCCGGCCATGATCTTCACCGGCCGGCCCAGCCGCGCCAGCCGCAGCGCGCCGCGGGCCGCGCCGTTGCAGTGCGGGCCGGCGCAGTAGGTGACGAACAGCGTGTCCATGGGCCATTGCGAGAGCTTGCTCTCGACCAGCTTGCCGTGCGGCAGATGGATGGCGCCGGGCACGTGGCCGCGCGCGTAGAGCTCGGCCGAGCGCACGTCCAGCAGCACGAAGTCGGGTTCACCCTGGCGGAGGGCGTCGTGCACGTCCCAGCAGTCGGCCTCGAAAGTGAACTCGGCGGCGAAATGGGCTTCGGCCTCGGCGGGCGAGGCGGCGGCGATGGCGGTGACGGCTGAAGGCATGGCGGGCTCCGTTGAAAGATGGCCCATGGTCGCGGCAGGTGACTAAAGCCACAATTGGCGCCAATGACCAAGATCGACAAGATCACGCCAACCACGACGGGGCCGCTCGTCGTTGCGCCCGTCTACGACGGCCTGTGCACCTTCGAGTTCGCCATCGCCGCCGAGATCTTCGGCCTCGCGCGGCCGGAGATGGGGCCGGGCTGGTACCGCTTCGCCAGCGCGGCCATCGAGCCAGGGCCGCTGCGCGCGCATGGCGGGCTGACGGTGACGAGCGACGGCGGCATCAACCTGCTGGACCGCGCCGACCTCATCGTCATGGCCGGCTGGAAGGGCGCCGACGTGCCGGTTCCCGAGGCGCTGGCCCGGCGGCTGAGGAAGGCCTGGCAGCGCGGTGCGCGGCTGGCGTCCATCTGCTCGGGCGCCTTCGTGCTGGCGGCCACCGGCCTGCTGGACGGCCGCCGCGCCGCCACGCACTGGCGCTATGCCGACCGGCTGCACGAACGCCACCCGGCCGTCGACGTGGATGCCGACGTGCTCTACGTGGAAGAGGATCGCGTCTTCACGTCGGCCGGCAGCGCGGCGGGCATGGACCTGATGCTGCATCTGGTGCGCCAGGACTTCGGCGTGAAAGCGGCCAACAGCGTCGCGCGGCGGCTCGTGATGCCGGCCCACCGCGGCGGCGGACAGGCGCAGTTCATCGAGAGGCCCGTGCCGCGCGACCGCACGAACCGGCTGTCCGGCCTGATGGACGAGGTGCGCGCCGACCTGCGCGCGCCTTGGACGCTGGAGCAGATGGCCCGCCTGGCGGCGATGAGCCCGCGTACGCTGCTGCGCCGCTTCACGGAGGCCACCGGTCAGTCGCCCGGCGACTGGCTCATCGCCGAGCGCGTGGCCGAGGCGAGGCGACTGCTGGAAAGCAGCGTGCTGCCCGTCGAAAGCGTCGCGGCCGAGGCCGGCTTTGGCAGCGTGCAGGCGCTGCGCCACCACTTCCAGGCGCGTGTCGGGCTGGCGCCGCGGGACTACCGGGCGTCTTTCGGCGGGGCATAGGCATTTCGCAAGCATGCATATGAGGCCAAAGGGCTTGCTGACTTCCTATGATCCAGAGCCCAGCCCCCAGCCACTCACGGAGACCTCCATGTCCCTGCGCATCAACGACATCGCCCCTGACTTCACCGCCCAGACCACGCAAGGCGAGATCAAGTTCCACGACTGGATCGGCGATCAGTGGGCCGTGCTGTTCTCGCACCCCAAGGACTTCACGCCGGTGTGCACGACCGAGCTGGGCTATATGGCCAAGATCGAGCCCGAGTTCACCAAGCGCAATGCCAAGCTGATCGGCCTGTCGGTCGACCCCGTGGACAACCACCACAAGTGGGCCCTGGACATCGAGGAGACCCAGGGCCACCTGCCGAAGTACCCCATGATCGGCGACCACGACCTCAACGTCGCCAAGCTCTACAACATGCTGCCGGCCGACATCGAGGGCACGTCCGAAGGTCGTACCGCCGCAACCAACGCCACCGTCCGCTCGGTCTTCATCATCGGGCCGGACAAGCGCATCAAGCTGATGCTGACCTATCCGATGACGACCGGTCGCAACTTCGACGAGATCCTGCGCGTGCTGGATTCCATCCAGCTGACCGCCAAGCACAAGGTGGCCACGCCGGTGAACTGGAAGCAGGGTGATGACGTCATCATCACGACCGCCGTCAGCAACGAGGAAGCCGCCGAGAAGTTCCCCGGCTTCAAGACCATCAAGCCCTATCTGCGCACGACCAAGCAGCCGAGCTGAACAGCCGGCGCTCGAGTTCATCAGCCGCATTGACGGTGCGGAGTTCGGCATAGGCCGCCTCCGCTTCCGGGTAGGCGCGCTTCAGGTAGTGCAGCCACTGCTTGAGCCGCCCGCCCTGGTGCCTGGGCGCGACCGTGGCGCGCACCTGGGCGAAGAAGACCTGCATCAGCGGCAGCAGCTCGATCCACGGCAGCGGCGTGTCGCGCCGGCCGGCCACGCGCAGGGCCAGCCCCGGGTCGGCCACCATGCCGCGCCCCAGCATCAGGTGCTCGCAGCCGCTGCGCTCGCGGGCCAGCTCGGCATGCTCGACGGTCCAGATCTCGCCGTTGGCGATGACCGTCAGCGGCACCGCCTCGCGCACGGCGGCGATGCGCTCCCAGTAGGCCGGCGGCTTGTAGCCATCGGCCTTGGTGCGGGCGTGGACGACGATCTCCTCGGCGCCCGCGGCGTGAATGGCGCGGGCCACGTCCAGCGTGCGGCTGTCGTCCATATAGCCCAGGCGCATCTTGGCGGACACCATCACGTCGCCCGGAACCGCACGGCGCACGGCGGACACGATCTCGTGGATCAGCTCGGGCTCGTCCAGCAGCACCGCGCCACCGCGGTGGCGGTTCACGCACTTGGCTGGGCAACCGAAGTTCAGGTCGATGCCTTCGGGCTTCAGCTCGGCCAGGCGCGCGGCGTTCTCGGCCAGGCAAGTCACGTCGGAGCCCAGCAGCTGCGGATGCACCGGCACGCCCGCCGCGGTGCGGCCACCGTGCTTCAGCTCCGGCACGATGCGCGTGAAGACGCGGCTCGGGAGCAGCTGGTCGGTCACGCGGATGAACTCGGACACGCAGCGGTCCACGCCGCCGACGCGCGTCAGCACGTCGCGCAGGATGTGGTCCAGCAGGCCTTCCATCGGGGCGAGGAGGATCACTTCTGCTCCTCCTGGTTCATCAGGTACAGCCGCAGGTCGAACTCCAGCTGGAAGTAATCCGGCTCCATGTGCTGGCAGAGCTTGTAGAAGGCCTTGTTGTGCTCCAGCTCGCGCAGGTGCGCCAGCTCGTGCACGACGATCATGCGCAGCAGCGCGGCCGGCGCCTCCTTGAACAGCGTGGCGACGCGGATCTCGCGGCGCATCTTCAACCTGGCGCCCTGCACCTGCGTGCGCCGCGTATGCGTGCCCAGCGCGTGCTGCAGCACGCGCAGCTTGGCGTCATAGCCGACAAAGTTCAGCGGCTCGGCGTTGCGCAGGTGGCGGGTCTTGAGGTCGTTGACGTAGGCAAACAGCGCACCGTCGCTGCGCACCTCGTGGCGATCGGGAAAGCGGCGCGCGAGGTAGTCGGCCAGGCGGCCTTCGCTGCGCAGCGCTTCGGCCTGGGCGATCAGTTCGGGCGGGTAGCCAGCCAGGTAGCGCGCGGCGGGGCTGGCAAGATGGGGCGATGTCATCGGAGAAATTCAAGGTGCGGATCGAGCCGCAGGGCGCTATTTTCGACTGCACCGCGGACCAGCCCCTGTTGCTCGCGGGCCTGGCCGCCGGCCTCGCCCTGCCCTGGTCCTGCCGCAACGGCACCTGCCGCAGCTGCATCTCGCTGCTCACCGCTGGCCGCATCGAGCACCGCATCCCCTGGCCGGGCCTGTCTGCCGAGGAAAAGGCCGAGGGCTGGGTGCTGCCCTGCGTGGCGGAGCCGCGCAGCGACGTGACGCTGCAGGTCGGCCCCTGAAGCTTCACGGCCTCATTTGCGCTGCATCACCAGCGTCTGGCCGTTCTGCGTCAGCGTGGCAGACGCGGCCTTGCCGTCCTCGGCGCTGAAGTCCAGCTGCGCGCCGACCTCGGGCACATGGAAGCGCCGCGGTGTGCTGGCCTGCAGCACGAAGGAGCGCTGGCCTACGCCCTGGCCCATCAGCCGGCCCTGGTCGTCGAGGAAGACCTTGATGGCGAACTGCGGTGACGCGTAGTCGCCCACCAGTGGCTGCAGCTGCGCCGCGCTCAATGTGATGAAGGTCTGCTCCGGCGGCAGCTCGCCGCTGCGCGCCCAGCGCTCGCCGGTGCTTTCGCCGTTGTTGAAGAAGCGCATCGCGACGACCTCACCGCCAGCGTTGCGCTCCAGCTGCAGCTCGCTCAGCGAATCGGCAACGGCGAAGCGGTCCTGGCCCAGCGGCATGAGCTTGGCGATGCCGCCGCCGCTGCGCTGGCTCTGCAGCACACCGTCCTTCACGCGCAGCGTGCGGGTCTGCTTGTCCTCGCGGGAATAGAGGCCCTCGGCGCTCTTCAGCTGCTCCACGGGCACGGCCACCGGCATGGGCTCGGCGAAGGGCTCGCCGATGGCGAAGGCAGCCAGCTTGCGGGCGACGAGATCCGTCGCAAAGCCCGCCTTGTCGCTGTTGCGCAGGATGACGACGGTGGTCTGGCTGGCCGGCAGGTAGTTCAGCAGCGCGCCGAAGCCATGGATGCCGCCGCCGTGCGTCAGCATGACGTGGTCGCGCAGCTTGCCGGTGCCGATGCCGAAGCCGTAGTTGCTCGGCTTGGCCGGGCCTTCCGGCGTCGTCATGCGCTCGTAGCTGGCAGGGCTGATGAGCTTGCCGCCATGCAGCGCCTGGTTCCAGCGCCACAGGCCCTCGGTGTTGGCGATCAGCGCGCCGGCGGCGTGCGGCTGCGTCATGCTGAGCAAGGCGGCCGGCGCCACCTCGCGCTGGGCATTCAGCGTGTAGCCCTGGGCCATGCCCTTGAAGAGCTTGTCGCCGGCCTGGTAGTGCACGCTGCTGATCTGCGCCGGCTTCAGCAGCAGCTCATCGATGGCCTGGTGCCAGGGCTTGCCCGAGATCGCCTCGACGACAGCGCCGACCAGCACGTAGCCGGAGTTGTTGTAGGCCCACTTCTCGCCGGGCGCGAAATCCACCGGCTGGTCCTGGAACTCCTTGACGAGCTCCGCCGTGCTCAGGTCGCGCTTGATGGGGTTGCCCATATAACCGGAGATGCCGGTGTAGCTCTTGATGCCCGACGTGTGGTTGAGCAGCTGCAGCAGCGTGATCTTGGCGCCGTTGGGATAGTCGGGCAGGAACTTCGACAGCGGGTCGTCCAGCTTTGCTTTGCCCTCGTCGACCTGCTTGAGCAGCGCCGCGGCGGCGAACTGCTTGGTGACGGAGCCGATGCGCAGCAGGTGGTCCGGCTGCATGGCCACGCCGAGCTCGATGCTGGCCGCACCGCGCGCGCCCTTGTAGAGCAGCTGCTCGCCGCGCGCGACGAGCACCGTGACACCGGGGCCGTCGCGGGCGACCTTCTGTTCGTCGAGCAGCTTGTCGGCATAGGCCGCCATCGCGGCCGGCGTGGCGGGCTGGCCGGCCTGGGCGGCACCGATCAGCAGGGTCAGCAGGACGGCGACGGGAATTTGGAGTTGGCGCATGGATGCAAACGGGTGGGTTGAACGGCGAGGAGCATCGCGGTCTTCGCCGGGACCAGGCCGCCGCCATGCGACGAACTGCATGAACGGAGGCACCAACCGCGCACCATCCACAGCGCCTGTGGACAAACCCGTGCACACCCTGCGGGCGGAGCTGCCAAGTGCTTGGTGCACCACGGGTTTTGCTGGCCTGCCTCAGATTGAGGCAGTTCCGTGACACGGGTCGCAGCCCCATCCACAGCCTCTGTGGACAACCCCGTGAACAGCCTGCGGGCACGCGCGCCAAGTGCTTGGCACCACAGCGCTTTTCTTGCGCTGCCTCAGATTGAGGCAGCAGTGTGACACCGGACAATCGCGCCATGCATCGCACCATCTTCACGACGCCCGTCGTCAGCAGCCTGTTGCGTGGCTTCTCGCTCGCGTGGCTCAGAGTCGCCGGCTGGACCGTGCAGGGCGAACTGCCGCCCGAGGCGCGCAAGAGCGTCTTCATCGCCGCGCCGCACACCAGCAACTGGGACCTGCCCTACACGCTGTTCGCCGCCTTCGCGCTGCGGCTCACGCCCTACTGGATGGGCAAGGCGTCGATCTTCAAGTTCCCGTTCGCCGGGCTGATGCGCTGGCTCGGCGGCATCCCGGTGGACCGCAGCAAGTCCAGCAACCTGGTCGCCGCGTCCGCCGAGGCGCTGGTGAATGCCGACGGCCCGGTGCAGCTCATCGTGCCGCCCGAGGGCACGCGCAGCAAGACCATCTACTGGAAGACCGGCTTCTACTGGATCGCCGTCACGGCCAGGCTGCCCATCGTCATGGCCTACATGGACTACCCGCGCAAGCTCGTCGGCCTCGGCCCGCTGTTCACGCCGACCGGTGACGTCGAGGCCGACATGGCCGAGATCAAGCGCTATTACGCCCAGTTCAAGGGCAAGAACGCGAGTCAATTCACACACGAATGAACACGACGTCCAAAGACCCGCTGCACGGCATGACGCTGGAGGCCATCGTCACCGCGCTGGTCGAGCACTTCGGCTGGCCCGAGCTGGGCCAGCGCATCAGCATCAAGTGCTTCCAGGTCGACCCCAGCGTGTCGTCCAGCCTGAAGTTTTTGCGCAAGACGCCGTGGGCGCGCGCCAAGGTAGAGAGCCTCTACCTCTTCATGCGGCGCGAGCAGGCTCGGGCCACGCGCTGAGTACGGCCGGCATTTAGGCCGAGCGCCGGGCCGCCCCAAGCCGGCCCGTCTGGCGATGTGCGCGCGGCTCAATGCCGCGTGCATCGCCGTCCCCTCGGGGGACCGACCAGACTTGCCCGCGTTCAGCGCGGCGAGACTGGGCGAGGGGTCAACGAGTTTCCGGCAGTTCGATCTTCACCTCGAGCACCTCGAGGTCGCCCTGGCGCTCCATGTGGACCTTGATGTCGTCGGGGTTGATCGACACGTATTTGCTGATGACGGCCACCAGCTCGCGCTGCAGCTGCGGCAGGTAGTCGGGGCTGGCGCTGCGGCCGTTGCGCTCGTGCGCGAGGATGAGCTGCAGCCGCTCCTTGGCGACGCTGGCCGAGCTCTTTTTCTCGCCGAGAAAGAAGTTCAGGAATCCCATCGATCGGCTCCTTACTTCGCCCCGAAGACGCGCTTGAACCAGCCCTGCTTCACGGCTTCGGTAAAGCGCATCGGCTTGTCTTCGCCGAGGAAGCGCGACACCACATCCTTGTAGGCCTCGGCCACGTCGGTGCCCTGCAGGTGGATGGCCGGCGTGCCCTGGTTGGAGGCCTGCAGCACGCTCTCGCTCTCGGGGATGACGCCGATCAGCGGCGTGCGCAGGATCTCGTGGATGTCGTCCAGGCTCAGCATCTGGCCACCTTCGACGCGATTCGGGTTGTAGCGCGTGATGAGCAGGTGCTCCTTGACCGGGTCGCCGCCTTCGATGGCCCGCTTGGTCTTGCTGCTCAGCATGCCGAGGATGCGGTCGCTGTCGCGCACCGACGAGACCTCGGGGTTGGTCACGACCAGCGCCTCGTCGGCGTAGTGCATGGCCATCAGCGCGCCGGTCTCGATGCCGGCCGGCGAGTCGCAGACGATGTAGTCGAACTCCATCGCCTTCAACTCGTTGAGCACGCGCTCCACGCCTTCCTGCTTCAGCGCGTCCTTGTCGCGCGTCTGCGAGGCGGCCAGGATGTAGAGCTTGTCGAGCTGCTTGTCCTTGATGAGCGCCTGCGTGAGCTTGATCTCGTCGTTGACGACGTTGATGAGGTCGTACACGACGCGGCGCTCGACGCCCATGATGAGGTCGAGGTTGCGCAGGCCGACGTCGAAATCGATGACGCAGGTCTTGAAGCCGCGCATCGCGAGGCCGGTGGCGAAGCTCGCGCTGGTGGTGGTCTTGCCGACCCCGCCCTTGCCGGAGGTGACGACGACGATCTTGGTGGTCATCTGGGGCTTTCCTGTTCGTTCAGTTCAATGGGTCAGAAGGTCAGCGGCTGCATCAGCAGCTTCTCGCCGTCGAGCAAGACCTGGGCCGGCTTGCCCGCCACATCGGCCGGCAGCGGGTTCTCGGTCGTGCGATAGATGCCGGCGATGGACAGCAGCTCCGCTTCCAGGCTGTGCGCGTAGATGCGCGCCGACGTGTCGCCACGCGCGCCGGCGATGGCCTTGCCACGCAGCGGTGCGTAGACGTGCACGCTGCCATCGGCGATGACCTCGGCGCCGTGGTTGACGAGGGCCAGCACGACGAGGTCGCCACCCTTGGCGTAGATGCGCTGGCCGGAGCGCAGCGGCTTGTCGACGACCAGCGTCGGCGCGGGTGCCGCGGGTTTCTCGATGATCTTCTCGATGGTGATCTCGCGCACGACCTCGGCGGCTGCGGCCACGCGTTCGGCGGCAGGCTCGTCGGCGGCATCGGCCAAGCCGAGTTCATGCGCCAGCGCCAGTTCCTCCGCCGTCGCACCCGCCACGGCCACCGGCTGCAGCTGGCTGGCGCGCAGCAGTTCGACGATGGCCTTGAGGTCGACGGGCGCGGGACCGTCCAGCGCCAGCGCCGCCTGGCCTTCGCCGAGCGCCACGGCGACCGGCGCACGCGGCACATTGCTCAGATCGATGACGACGGGTTCATGCTCGAAGCCGCCCTGGCCCGTGCGCTCGGCCCAGTCCGCGGCGAGTTCAGCCATGTCGGCGCTGTGCAGCACCAGGCCCAGCAGGCTCAGGCGGCGCGACTTCAGCTCGAAAGTGCTGCGTGCGGCGCTCTTGTTGCGCCCGCCGCTGTCCCTCGCGGTCTCCCTCATCCCGTCTGCCATGCCCCGTTGCCGCCCATCAAAAGGCCGCGAGTTTAGCCGCCGGCATCGAGCCGGCTCTTGGGGACAGCCCCCAAGCAGACGCTTCAGCGCCGCCTCAAAAACAGGCAGGCCATCTGCGGCGCTGGCCGATCAAGCACTTAGCGCCGCTGTCGTCAGCCGACCCACAGACTTGTCCACAGTTGGCGTGGACAAACGTCATCGGGCTGTCATTCAGAGGTGTGACATCGTTCGCTCGCGGCTTGACTTATCCCCACTTCTGGCAGCCGTCAAGTCTTTTGCAGCTGGCGTCATCTCGTTCGGCCATCGAACTGGGCGACAACGCTAAGTTGTTGATTCATTTAGGCAGCCGACCGCTGCTCAAAAAACAGGCAACCTAAGGGGAGCCGCATCACACAAGGGCTTGGCGCTCGCAATGGCGGGTTCTCCACAAAGTTTTCCACAGACTCGGTGGATAGCTTGCGGAAGTGTTACGAATCAGTGACTTAAGCGCGATCCTTGATGCGGCGTGGAGCTTTCGGCCGCAACTGGGGAGCGCCGCCCTCGCCGGTGCAAGCTACATTGGGCCGGCTACCGCATCAAAAGGAGAGTCCATTTGGCTACCCCGAACTACAGCTATGAAAAACGCCAGCGCGAGCTGGCCAAGAAGCGCAAGGCCGAAGAGAAGCGCCAGCGCAAGCTCAGCGGCAAGCCTGACGACGCATCGTCGCCAGAGGAACCCCAGGCCGACGGCGAGGCCGCGGCCGACCCGGCGAATCCCGCGGAGCCGCAAACCTAGAATCGCAGGTTTTCCCGTTCGGTCCCGCCGTCCCAGCGCCCATGTCCCGCCAGCTCTTCGTCACCACCGCCCTGCCCTACGCGAACGCCGGTTTCCACATCGGCCACATCATGGAGTACACCCAGGCCGACATCTGGGTGCGCTTCCAGCGCATGGCGGGCTCGCAGGTGCACTTCGTCTGCGCGGACGACGCCCACGGCGCGCCGATCATGATCGCGGCCGAGAAGGCGCAGAAGACGCCGCAGGAATTCGTCGCGGCAATAGCCGCCGGCCGCAAGCAATACCTCGACGGCTTCCACATCAGCTTCGACAACTGGCACTCGACGGACGGCCCCGAGAACCACGAGCTGTCCAAGGCCGTCTACCTGTCGCTGCGCCATCACGAGCTGATCTCGACGAAGACCATCGAGCAGTTCTTCGACCCGGCCAAGTCCATGTTCCTGCCGGACCGCTTCATCAAGGGCGAATGCCCCAAGTGCGGTGCGAAGGACCAATACGGCGACTCCTGCGAGGTCTGCGGCGCCGTCTATGCGCCGACCGAGCTGAAGAACCCCTACTCGGTGCTGTCCGGCGCCACGCCGGTGCTCAAGACCAGCGAGCACTACTTCTTCCGCTTAAGCGACCCGCGCTGCGTCGAGTTCCTGACGCAGTGGACGCAGGAGCCCGGCCGCCTGCAGCCCGAGGTGCTGAACAAGATCCGCGAGTGGTTCGAGCCCGACGAAGAAGGCAACAACCGACTCAGCGACTGGGACATCAGCCGCGACGCGCCTTATTTCGGCATCGAGATCCCCGATGCGCCGGGCAAGTATTTCTACGTCTGGCTGGACGCGCCCATCGGCTACCTCGCCTCGCTGAAGAACTACTTCGGCAAGATCGGCAAGGACTTCGACGCCTTCATGGCCGACGAGTCGGTCGAGCAGATCCACTTCATCGGCAAGGACATCACCTACTTCCACACGCTGTTCTGGCCGGCCATGCTGCATTTCAGCGGCCGCAAGACGCCCAACCACGTCTTCGTGCACGGCTTCATGACCGTCAACGGCGGCGAGAAGATGAGCAAGAGCCGCGGCACCGGCCTGGACCCGCTGAAGTACCTGAGCCTGGGCCTGAACGCCGAATGGCTGCGCTACTACATCGCCGCCAAGCTCAATGCCAAGGTCGAGGACATCGACTTCAACCCCGAGGACTTCGCGGCCCGCATCAACAGCGACCTGGTCGGCAAGTTCATCAACATCGCGTCGCGCGCGGCGGGCTTCCTGACCAAGCGCTTCGACGGCCGGCTGAGTGCCGACCTCGGTGTGGAAGGCCGCGCGCTGCTGGACACGCTGCGCGCGCACAGCGGCGCCATTGCCGAGCTCTACGAGACGCGCGAGTTCGGCAAGGCGCTGCGCGAGATCATGGCGCTGGCCGACAAGGTCAACGAGTTCGTCGACCAGCACAAGCCCTGGGAACTGGCCAAGCAGGAGGGCATGGACGCCGCGCTGCACGACGTCTGCAGCGTCTGCATCGAGGCCTTCCGGCTGCTGACGATCTACCTCAAGCCCGTGCTGCCGGCGCTGGCCACGCAGGTCGAGGCCTTCCTGAAAGTCGAGCCGCTGCAGTGGAAGGACAGCGCCCGCGCGCTGGGCGGCCACACCATCGGCGCCTACCAGCACCTGATGCAGCGCGTCGACACGGCCAAAGTCGAGCAGCTCTTCGAAGCGCCGCCGGCGCCCAAGGTCCAACCCGGCGGTGAAGACATCGCTGCCGAGATCAAGATCGACGACTTCGCCAAGGTCGACCTGCGCATCGCGAAGATCGTCAAGGCCGAGCTGGTGGAAGGCAGCGACAAGTTGCTGCGCCTGACGCTGGATGCTGGCGAAGGTCGCACGCGCAATGTCTTCAGCGGCATCCGCAGCGCCTACAAGCCCGAAGACCTCGAAGGCAAGCTGACCGTGCTGGTCGCCAACCTCGCGCCGCGCAAGATGAAGTTCGGCGTCAGCGAGGGCATGGTGCTGGCCGCCAGCCACGCCGACGAGAAGGCCAACCCCGGCATCTTCGTGCTGGAACCGCACACGGGCGCGCAGCCCGGCATGCGGGTCCGCTGAGTTCCGACGAGCGACACGCCATGCTTGCCATGCCGCGTCGCTCCCTCCTCGGCATGAGCCGTCGGCGCCGCTTCCAGGCCCGGCTCCATCACTGCGGCCCTCCGGCCGGCATGTGTCTTGCAACACATTGCCTATCACCGGAGCTTCCATGGCCGCGTCCTCTCCCGCCCTGCTGATTGCGCAGCGCCTGCGTTTTCGCCCCCGCCTGCTCGATGCGCTGGCCGGCTACCGCCGCCAGCAGCTGCTGACCGACGTCGGCGCCGGCATCACCGTCGGCATCGTCGCGCTGCCGCTGGCGCTGGCCTTCGCGATCGCGTCGGGCCTGCGCCCCGAGCAGGGGCTGGCCACGGCCATCGTCGCCGGGCTGCTCATTTCATTGCTGGGCGGCTCCAATGTGCAGATCGGCGGGCCGGCCGGCGCCTTCATCGTCGTCGTCTACGGCATCGTGCAGCACCACGGCCTGGGCGGCCTGCTGCTGTCGACGATGGGCGCCGGCCTGCTGCTGATGGCCATGGGGGCGCTGCGGCTGGGCGCGCTGGTGCGCTACATCCCGGTGGCCATCGTCACCGGTTTCACGAACGGCATCGCCGTGCTGATCGCGCTGGCCCAGCTGAAGGACTTCCTCGGCCTTTCCATCGCCCAGATGCCGGCCGACTTCTTCGGCCAGCTCGCCACGCTGCAGGCCCACGCCGCGTCGCTCAACCCCTGGGCGCCGGCGATGGCGCTGGCCTGCATGGCCGTCGTCCTGCTGTGGCCCAAGAACATCACGCCCGACCGGCCACTGGCCGGCGCGCGACGCTGGATGGCCCTGCTGCCCGGCACCGTCATCGCGCTGGTGGGCGCCACGCTGGCCACGGCGCTGCTGGAACTGCCGCTGCAGACCATCGCCAGCCGCTTCGGCGAGATCCCGCGCAGCCTGCCGCCGCTCGCCCTGCCCGCCGTGGACTGGGCCCATGCGCAGCAGCTCGTCACGCCCACGCTGACGCTGGCGCTGCTGGGCGCCATCGAATCGTTGCTGTGCGCCCGCGTGGCCGACCGGCTGGCCCCCGACCTGCCCCGCCACGACCCCAACCAGGAGCTGATGGCGCAAGGCCTGGCCAACCTCGCCGCGCCGCTGTTCGGCGGCCTGCCGGCCACGGGCACCATCGCCCGCACCGTCACCAACATCCGCGCCGGCGCACGCAGCCCGGTGGCCGGCGTCGTGCACGCGCTGACGCTGCTCCTCATCCTCGTCGCCGCCGCGCCGCTGGCCGCCCACGTGCCGCTGGCCGCGCTGGCCGGCATCCTGCTCGTCGTCGCCTGGAACATGGGCGAGTGGCACGAGTTCGCGCGGTTGGCGCGCTTCCATGTCACCTACCGCGTGCTGCTGCTGGGCACCTTCGTGCTGACCGTCGTGACCGACCTGACGGTGGCCGTGGAGATCGGCCTCTTGGCGGCCTGCGTGTTCTTCGTCTGGCGCATGGGGCAGCTGTTCACGCTGCGCCGCATCGAAAGCCCGCTGCCGCCGGACGTCGTCGGCTATGAGCTGGATGGCGCGCTGTTCTTCGGCGCCGTCGGCAAGCTCGAGCCGCTGCCCGAGCAGCTGCCGCCGGGCACGCGCATGCTGGTGCTGGGCCTGCAGCACCTCGTCACGCTGGACAGTTCCGGCGTCGAGGCCCTGCGCGATCTGCATCGTGCGCTGCGCCGGCGCGGCATCGGCCTCGTACTCGTGAGGGCCTCCGGCCAGCCGCTGGACCTGCTGCGGC